>JGI996J12353_1000224_pt1 | contig 16329 bp, 13 predicted proteins | sample IntmicLarv5ML5BL_FD_12353 | JGI IMG/M metagenome (IMG submission 12353) | reverse complement strand
CTTCAATCCTGCGATTTGACACGGACAACCCGTATATAGAACAGGTTTTCCCATATCGAGATGCGTCTTCACCCTCCTGTATGACTCTCCAACATCGCTCTGAAGGTATTTCGATCGTCTAAGTCTCTGCAATTCATCCTTTCTCGCGATTTCTGTGATCTCAACTGAAAAATCCTCCCTCCAGCCTGCACCAAACACCACACCGCCTCGATCCAGTATTTTGTCCGCAAATAATGTGAATGCCCCTCCTGAGGTGCTCACACACCTCACTTCGTCATGAGCCCATAGTGCATAGCACATTGGATTGCCTTCGTTGCTATAGTCGGGGAGTAATGTGGGGCAGACATCCAGGCATTGGTTGCAATTCGTGCAAATGGCAGGAGTTAGCGCGGGCTTCAAGAATCCAAGCTCGTCCTCATGGATGGATATGGCATTCTCAGGGCATTTGTTCCTACATGCGCCACATCCTGTGCATAATGCATTCTTCATGAGATTGGAGGGGGATCTTCTCTCAAAGCAACCTATAGTTGGATATTTTTGTGGGATCTCATAGTTCCAATCGGTCATTATGAATCCCTTTTTGTGAAGCATGTTGGCAAGCTCTGTGCTGGAATATTTAAAATCGCTCTTCAACTCCCTACACTCACATGCGAGGATTATCTTCTTTGTCTTCTGAGAGACCTTATCCAAGAATTGGTCTATGTCAACAATGTATTCCAGAATTCCCGATAGCACTGCAACATCCATCTCCATGTCAGGGAATTCCCCTTTGTTGAAGTCACAGACGATAGTGTCATCGCATCGTTCAATTAAATCCACAGGATGGTATTCAACCCCTTTTTTTAAAAATTTTTTAAGGTGCATGCTTCCTGCACCAAAATCAACAATTATACGATCCTTTGAAGAGATGTATTTTACTAGGTATATGGCACGTTCAAAATAGAGGCCATATCGGGCGATCAGGTCATTCTCATCCCATTTTTGAGGTTCAATCTGATCTGCCGATCCTATCTCACCTGATTCATCGAGGGTAGGGGGCGCATCAACAACATTCTCTGTCTTGAATAGGGCCCCCCTCTTATTTAGCTTTGCCATTATAGGTCCTCGTCTATCTCAAATCTTGCATCTAGAAATTCGTTTCTGACGGTGTTGACCGCAATCGCAGTCAACAGCCCCAATGGCTTCTTGTCATTTACAAGTATCCTCTCACCTTGGGGAAGGTTGAAGAGAATATGGTCGTACCTTATGGCTTCCTTGCGAAGGAATTCAACGGTATCCTCCCTGTATCCGTGCCCCCGCGCAGTTAAAATGAGTATGAAATCGGTTTCTGGAATCTCATCTAGAAACGCCTTTGCATTGTCCAGCAACGTGTCGTGGCCATCTATCAGGTATCCATTATGTTTGACGATGGTTCCATCCAAATCGAATATCCAGGTCTTGTCCAGGGACGAAACCTTGATGATCCCTTCAGGATCCATTTACTTTGTCCCCTATGTTCCCTCCAGGATGGTTTTTTTGGAATTGGTTTAATGTGACCCCCATTCTCTTACAGAGGTCGATGGCCAGTGCTTGAAGCAGAATCAGGTATACCGTAGCCGAATTGTTTGGGGAGGTGTTCCAAAGGTCTCCCTCCGATTCGATGGTGGGAGACACGGTCTCCGATGTCATCTTTGCCAATTTGCTGTTGGAATTGAAGGTTATTGACCAGTCTTTGACATCCCTTAGCTTCACATGTTCTGCAAGAAGGAGCGATTCCTTTGTCTCACCGCTTTTTGAAAGCATTATGACCAGGTCCCCATCGCATATTGCGCCCAGGTCCCCATGCATTGCCGTGTTCGTGTGTATGAATAGGGCGTTCAGACCAAATGACCAGGCAGTGCCTACGAATTTCTCACATACTGGCGCATTCTTTCCCAGCCCACTTATGACTATCTTTTTCCCATTTTTCAAGGTTTGGACACAATCGGACACTAGATGTTCGAAGGCATCCTCATCTACGCTTTCAAGTGAGTTTGAAATTATTCTTATGCTTTCCAAGAAGTAGCCGTTCATTGTCATTCCTCTATTTTTCTAAAGTAACATTCGAGGTGGTAAAGTCCGTTGTAAAATGCGCCGCATATGGAGTCGTAGTCATCCCAGGCATATGTCGTGAGGGACAGCCAGACCATTGCGTGCATAAGTCCTAGGGTGTTTGCATCGACATCCTTGGAAACCATCTCCAAGAACTTATCTTCCATGCATTCCCATCCATTGGATTTGATATCTAGCTTGACCTCCATGCTATCCTCATCAATGTTCAGGGTGAACTTTCTAAGGTTGAACTTATCATAGTTGCCAAACAATGAGTAGTATAGCTTCACCCAGTCATATGATGGATCGCCATATAGCTCTGTATGCCCAAAGTAACCACGAGGGTCTATGAAGACCGGGTCCACATTATCCTTCAGCATTATGTTGGAGAATGTGCAATCCCCATGTATGAGGCAGAATCGAGGGCACTGAATCTGGTCGATCTTTGCTAAGACCTCATCCATGTGGAAGAATATGTTTCTGCATTCCAGCCCATTGACCCATATTGTTTTCTGGTCTGCGAAGGGGATCATGGCACTCACATCGCCCAGTCTCTCAATGGTCTTGTGGTAGTATGCATGCATCATGCTAGGCTTATAGGTATCCACAGTTTCCATCTCATGCAACGAGAGCAGGTTATTGACTATTTTTTCAAGGACGATTTCCTTCTCTGCTATGCTGAATGTGTATCTATATACATTCTGTCCATTCACTAGTTCCATTTCCAATGGTTTGGAGGGAGAGCACTCATGGATCTTCGGTATGTGGCTGTATTTACGTTTCATCATGTGCCTGTACCATGCCTTCTCACGTACGGCCAGTTCCATTCCCTTTTCATCGATGGCATGCTTTATGAAGCGATCTCCGATGATCTCTGTTCTGTTGAATGGGCGACATGACCCTTCCTCAGGCTTGGGTACTTTTTCCCATTCTCCATATTCGATGGCGCCAGTGATGTCTAAAACATCGAATTCGAGGCCCCTTGTGCCTAGCCATTTGACAAACTCGCCTGTTGATGGTACACCCGCCAGTTCGTTTTTGTTTTTAAAGATGAACATGCCTGCAACGCCCATTCCTAGGATACGCTCTTCCTTGAAGGAGATGCCATTATAGGCCCATCTGCAATCGAGGTCTTGGGATATGCCAATGTGGTTTTTTCCATCAATTGGAATGATCAGGTCATGTGGTAGAATCAAATCGCACCATATTATCATGAACTGCTCGTCTGCAGGCACCTTCTCTAAGGCATGCCTTAGGCCCGCACAGGTGTGAAGCCCATCAGATCCATCCACTATTTCATAGTCAACCTTTATCTTTCCTGTTTTTGAACCCATGTCCAAATAATTGGTCAGAGCCTTCTTTTTATAATCTCCGATTATTATAAAATTCTCATATGGAAATTGGTTGAATAGGTGAAATATGATGGGTAGGTTATTGATCGACACGAGTGCCTTGGGCTTGTTAGCGGTATAAGGTCCCATCCTATTTCCACGTCCTCCCGCTTGAATCACAATATGCATTTCTTTGCTCCTCGTCATCCGAATTTAAGTATTGCCATCCAAATGTTTAAACGCATCCGAGTGGGCAATTCAAATTCTGGGTATTGTATTTCTAAGTAGGATTCAATACTAGAAAAACTTTATTGTAATTCAACTGGAATTCAATTGAAGTTTACATCACAACTCTGAAAAAAATTATTTTTTTTAATTCTTACTTATATACTTTGTATAAACTATTTATGTGCGTATCGATTTTTCTCACCTTTGTACAATCTTCACCAACATTTATTGAACAGGATATGTATTTGAAGGGGTGCTTATCGGATTGGAGCATGTGCATGCAATACATTGTTTTTTGTGATTCATTATTGATAAAGATATTATATAATTGTAAGGGTTGTGGAGCATGTGCAACTAGTGAGTGTGATCGTATCAACCTTGAACGGCTCAAAGTTCATTGAGAGCTTGGTGAAGTGCCTTCGCGCGCAGGAGCATTCCAATCTCGAGGTTATATTTATCGTGGACTCAAGGACCAATGATGACACCTTGGAGTTGGTAAATGTATATGGTTCTGGTCTTAGCAATTGCAGGGTCATAATCCAAGATGATGTTCATGGCTTGGGGGAATCCAGGAACATTGGCCTCGATGCCGCAAATGGAGAATATATATGGTTTATGGATGTGGATGACAGGCCATATCCTGATTTTATAAGCACGCTTGTTAAATTAATGGAGGACAATGGTGCGGATCTGGCGATATCCAACTTCATAAGGTCATCAACTCCAGGAATCAACGAGCATGGGGGCGACTATCGGGTAATGGTGCTCAACAGGGATCAGGCAATGGATGCACTGATGAGCGACAGGATCCCAGTCACGGCATGGAGCAAGATAATCCGAACTGGTTTCCTAAGAGACAATAAGATACGATTCCCACGTGGTTTCTCAGAGGATATAGGCCACACATACTGGACGATCGGAACGTGTTCAAAGGCGGTTTACTGCTCAAAGCCCATGTATATCTATTTCCAAAATGAATGGTCATACTGTGCCTCCGCGGGCAATGAGCGGGGAAAGGGGGAGATAGCCGCATATAGGAATCTGATGGATCCACTTGGGCATATCAAAGGGCTTCGAAGAAGATGTGCAACGATGATGCTGAGATCTGCGGTGCATATGGATTACAAAGGGTTCAGGGAGTATGTGAGGAGCAAGGAGTTCAAAGAGGTTGGAAAGGCCAATCTGAGGGACCCCTTGTCCTTGGAGTATGTATGCGCTCGCACGTCCCCTTTGTTGTACTACTGTGGCCTTCAGTTTTATTTGAAGTTCTTTTACTACAGGGAGCTTAGGTGTTACACCAAGGTATAAGGGCAATTCCGCCAAGTGCAGTCTTATTTTTTGATTAGTTAAATGCCAATATGCCCCTACCTAAGGTATTTCTACTATGGGGGATTAGGGTACAGTCAAGGGCTGATGGAACTGTGAAGGCACTTGTCACTGGAGGAGCAGGCTTTATTGGAAGCCATTTATGTGAGGCGCTTCTACGTAAGGGTATGGAAGTGGAGTCTGTCGACCTAAGAAGATGTCAGAGCAACATAAGGGGCATAGACTCCTCAATGTTTCATCATCACTCCTTCGACGTCACAAGCATTGATGAGCTGAAGGAGGTCTCAAAGGGGTGTGACCTTATGTTTCACCTTGCATCGAACTCCGACATCCGTGCTAGTGATTCAGGGACGTCTGTAGATTTTAAGGATACGTTGCAGGCCACGTGGTCTGCAATGGAGGCGGCAAGGGCCAATGAGATAAAGAGAGTGTACTTCCCATCTACGTCCGCAGTCTATGGAAATGCTCCAGGGGTGAATCTTTCAGAGTCCATGGGGGAGTTACGTCCAATATCCCATTATGGATCATGTAAATTGGCCGCAGAGTCACTGCTGTCATCGTATGCATACATGTACTCCATGAACATTTTGATATTCAGGGCATCGAATGTGGTCGGGCCAAGGCTGACACATGGCGTCATGTACGATTTCATTAAAAAGCTAGAGAAGGACAATGGGCGACTTGAGATATTGGGCGATGGAAGGCAGAGCAAGGAGTATGTCCACGTGGATGATCTCGTCGCAGGAGTGTGCGATTTCATATCCAGGGTTGACAAAGGGATCAGTGTTTACAACATATCCACCGCGTCTTCCATAACAGTGAACCAGATTGCGGATGCCGTCTGTCTACATCTTGGATTGAATGATGTGAAATATGAGTATACTGGGGGAAATAGGGGATGGAGGGGTGACGTCCCTAGTTTCAAATTGGACATATCGAAGGCAATATCCAAGGGATGGAGGTTCAAGTATGACTCAGAGGCCTCAATCAATAGAACAATGGAGCATTATGCTGCAACATTGAATTCATGATGCAATCGCTTCTTCAGCCTTTGAGTAACTTTTATATGCTTTCAGACTTTCTATGACACACTAACCATGCATATGGGTCAAATCAAGAATGCGATTGAGAGGCATGAGATAATATCCTTTGACATATATGATACATTATTGGTTAGACCTTATGTGCAACCGAGCGATCTTTTTAGACATCTGGAACTCAAGGAGGCATCCCCTGGCTTCTGTAGGTCACGTGTTGATGCCGAGAGGGCCAGTAGAAAATTAAATTTTGAGACCACATATGATGATATATATCACAGCATCAAGGAAGAGTTCAAGAGGCTGAAGGATGTCGAATTGGATTATGAGCTATCCCTCACTCGAGCGAACTCAGAGATGTTGGAGGCCTTTCAATTCGCTTTGGCCAAAGGAAAGAGGGTAGTTTTGTTGTCTGATATGTATCTTCCATCAGGCTTTTTAAAGGAGCTTCTCTTAAAGAATGGATATCTTGGATATGAAATGCTGTTCGTGTCTTGTGAGCACAAATGCAACAAGCATTCTGGAGGGCTGTTCAAAGTTGCATTGGACTACTTAGGGGCAGATCCAAAATCCATATTGCACATTGGGGACAATAGGAGGTCAGATTTTAAGGTTCCAACTTCAATGGGAATGGATGCAATATGCTATGATAGCATGATGACGCAGTATTTCAATGCAAACCCTAGGGAAGGCAGATGCTATCGAAGGAGCAAGAGTTTGGACATGTCAATCCTGATTGCTATGGATTCGTTGCATTGGAAGGGAAGTCTTTCGAAAGAGGGTGGAAACGGGTATTGGTACGAGGCATCTTATAGGTTTGGTGGGCCAATCATATACTCATATCTTCGTTTTTTGGAACACAACCTAGACGAGGGAGACAATCAAATTTACTTTATCGCGCGCGATGGGTACAATTTGATGCACATATGCAGGTTGCTTTCAAAGAGCCCTCGAAAATGTGTCTATCTATATGCTCCTCGAGTGTTCAGATATCTCAAAGGCCCTGAGATGGGAATTAATAGGGAATACACATCCTGGATCGTGAGGTCATTCCAATTTAATGACGAAGTTAGGAAACTGACCGATGGATTAAAACTATCCAGTAAGGTTTGCAATGATCTATATCACCGTAATTCAGAACTGTTCGAGAGGATTAGGATTGGTGAGATGGAGAAATATGAAAGATACATCAAGAACAGCATAGCAACAGAGGGGAGCGTATTCATTGTCGATGTGACCACTTTGAAATTCTCATCCCAGAGGCTTGTGAAGGCCTTTTTGGATTCAAATCAGGAGGTCATGGGATGCTATCACACCGTGCTTTCAAAAAGGTTCGATGGACGCTATGTAAATTTTCATGACCGTGGAGGAAAGTTGATAAATTGGTCCAAAGTGAATGTATCGGAATTCTTCATGAGCTCCCCCGAACCACCAATATGCGGGTTGAATGATGATTTTACGCCAATATTCAAAACCGGCTACTCTGATCACGAATCATTCAGGATATCGCTCCAAGATGATATCCTAAAAGGCGAGACAGACTATGTCCAGGACATGATGGATGCGTTTGGGGACAAGCTTCCCGACATCTCATCAGAGCCTATGAGGCAATGGATGGATGTTTTGATAAAGCGTAGGTCCCATTTGGATAAGAAGAACCTGTTGAATATGAGGTGGGCCCCGGATTTTGACCACAACGAATACCACTATCTCATCTTTAATTGGAAGGACATAAGGTACCATGTTACTGTAAAGTTGTTTGGCATGGCCAGGAACATGATATCCCGAATATGGTAAAATTCCTTCACTCAAGGTTTTGGATCTAGCGTCCCTGTTCAATGGGGGTCCCATTGCTTGGGGGTTTAGGATATATGTGTAGCAATGGTAGAACCATGGCTATGCTGATGTACTTTGCTATCTCCGACAGTATCAGCAATGATCTGATGGTTGAGGATTCATGCAGGGACATGTATGTAGAGACCAGGGATTCCATAGGTATGATGTCTGTGAATGCGCTGAGGGACGTTAATAACAGGACATCCCCCCTAAAAAACACCGTGGCCGCAGTCCAAGTGGACACAAGGGCCCAACATATCATGAATCTGGAGTCGAACATCATCGTATACAGGGTTATGAACAGTATCAAGAGCACTATGTATTGGGGGGTGGAGGGGTATAGGAATAATGCAACGGATATTATCAGGAGATATTTGAACATCAAATGCTCTAAATCCTCCCAATTCGACTTGTAAAGCCTATATCCAAGCAGCATGGAGACCAATGCTATTATCCCATATGCCAATATTGCACTTTTTCCGACTATGGATCTGATCAAGGCATCGCCTTCAGCATTGGATATCCTGTCGATTAGCGATCCTTCTATAAGGATTATAAGGGCAAATATGAGCATTAGGGCTATGATTGCATATCCAACATGTTTTGAATGCCTTCCCATGCATGCAGTGATGCGCCCCCATAGGACATATATTAAAACTAGGGCAAGGGCACATATTGCTGCAATTGCAATCAAATGGATGTTGGATGAGGCAAGGGATGTCAAGGATTCGCCGCTGCCATCCGATGCCCTGCTGAATATGAACGAGAAGCTTTGAACGAATGTGCCATCGAGGATTTGAGGGAGCATCACAACAATGAACATGGCAATCATACCAATGGCTCCCTTTGCCACATGTTTCAGCGCAGCTCCATCGCCTTTATGTCTCATTAGAACGTACGCAACCAGGATGGGTAGGAAAAACGAGGGGAAGAACTTGGTCAGTGCGGCAAGTGTGAACATCACGCCCCCAAGGAACGTCTGATCCCTTCTTATCAAGATTATACTCAGGAGTATGAATAGCACCGAAAATGTATCGAACATGCCAGCGACAGATGTTATCGCAATAACAAGTGGGCAGAGCATCCACAATGAGAATCCGATTATGCCTTTTCTTTGACTTCCTGTAAAGTCTTTGACCAGCCAATATATCAAATATCCTACGAGAAGATCACATAGTAAGAATGGCATCTCATATGCAAAGTTAAATGCTGGAGATGTCACCGTGGATGTGAATATGATTATCGGAAGGTTCAAGAGCATCATCGGGTCGGATTCAATGGGGAACATCTCTGGGACCCTTATGCCCAATTGGGTTATGTTCAAGAACATCTCTTGGAAGAATGTGGTCGCACCTAGGATATATCCCCAGATTGGGGTATAGTAGTACCCATCTAGCTCATACAGGCCGTTACCGCTTTCCATGTTGCGAACCACTGTCGCCCATGCATCCGAATCATATCCAAATTGTAGCGTGGCCATCAATACCAATCGTATTGCGATCGCAATCATAGATATGATTATCAGAGGGTGTTTAATCAAAAGTGCCCTTTCCCATATCTGGCTGCCTATTCTATTCAGATTGATGGAGGAGATTAGGTTTTTCTTATCCATTGAACGATTCCCCATATAAGGTATAGTATCCCCCAATCAATATGCTGACCCTAGGGGAGTTCAGGCCCATGCCCTTCGTTTCTATGGTCCCATTGATGTTTCCCCTTATGACTTCTCCCTCGATTATTTTGGCGACAGTCGTGGTGCATGTAATCCCAGATGAGATCACCTGTGAAATATCATCATATTTGTTCGGGATCATGTTCCAACCCCCAATCACGCAAATCATCCCCGCTCCCTTTTGTACAAGCGATATGCTGGAGTATCCTCCCTCAGAGAATCCCAATGAAATGGAGTTGGCAAGGCCGTCGACGTTCAAGGCATACATGACTCGATTGGATTTTAAGGACAGGGCATGAGTCAGGCCGTTCGAATCCAAGACGGAGTTTGCCATGTCAAACCCTTGAGTGTTAACGCAATTCCATCCAAAGAATAGCAGTTGGTTATTGGTCACCTGTATGAGTTCATCCTCTGTGTGATAGAATTTCCCTATCTCACTTCCAGTCCAATAAAGGCTCCCTCCATTCTCAATCCATTCGATCAATGGGCAATCTGGGTTTCCGTTGTAAACTGACGAGGGGAGGGAGTAGCTCATGACTAGCAATCCCCTTGGACTGCCAGAAAGAGGATCATTGTTTAGGATTTCAAATAAATCTGCTTCATGGAGCACTTCTACGTTCGTAAAGCCCCTTACTGCTAGCGATAGGGCTATTTGCTTTGCAGAATGCTGTTGATTGGCATTGAATATATTGCCTTTGCTCAACGCATCATCGAAGAATCGGTCATGTGAATCGTTGATGTATATATACAGTTTCTCTGGGGCCTTGACATCCCCGTTATCCATAAGGATTAGGGAGAAGGTTTCGGCAGTGGAGGAACTTACTGTGTATTCCACCTCGTCACCATTCCATGTCACTTCTGCATCGTAGTGGAATGGGCCATGGCCATATGCCATGAGCTCTCCAAACATTACTATTGCACATAATGCAATCGAGATGATGACTATTCGATCCTTCTTCATTTTCTAGCCCTTACAGCTCAGGATATGCTTTCACGTAATTTCAGGAACGCCAGGAAGGCATCCTTATGGTTGAATGATGCGGCGAATCTAAACAGGTTCATAGCCTCTTCTCTATCGACCTTTGTGCCAATTCCATCTCTGTACATTAATCCCAATTGGTATTTGGCTAGGTGATTTCCAACGTCAGATGCCTTCTTTAAGAATTTGAATGCCTCTTCTGGATTTCTTTCAACGCCATTTCCCTTCAATAGCATGTTACCATAGTCCATTTGCGCCCTAACATGTCCATGTATGGCAGCATCTTTATATAATTCTGCAATTTCAAAAGGATCGGAGGACACATCTTCTGCTTTCAATAGTCCCAAGGAGTGTTTAGATGCAATGTGGCCCTCAATGGCACATTTCTCATAGAGTTCCGCAGCTAGGATCGTGTTCATGTCAACTCCATGGCGGCATGTGTCCCCAATCATTCCCTGAAGCCTCATGCGATTCTGTTTTGAATAATCCTTGAACCATTTGTTGGCTATTTCCATGTTTTTGTCTACCCCTATGCCATCACGATATATTATGGCAAGTTGGTACATGGAATTCGCATCTCCATATGAGGCTGCATCCTTGTACCATTCCAATGATGCAGGGATGTCCCTATCCACCCCTATGCCCCTTCTGAACATCAATGCAAGTTCTGTTTTCGCTCGAATGTGTCCGTTTCTTCCCGAGAGGGATAACCATTCAATTGCCTTTTTTGAATCCTTATCGGTCCCGATTCCATCTCTGTACATCATCCCAACTTGGAACTGGGATGCAAAATCCCCTCCTCTAGCTGCTTCAAGATACCATTTCAATGCAGTTTTCTCGTCTCGGGGGGTACCTACGCCATTTAAGTATATGCCTGCAAGTATGGATTGGGTCCTGATGTTGCCATTGTTGGAGAGCTCTGTTGCAATTTCGACAGTCCAATTCCATTCTTTCTTCCATTCATCACCAATGGATAGCTCTGCTACACGAATTTGCCCATCTACGTTTCTGCTTTCTGCAGCAAGTTTGAACCAACGCTCAGCTTCTTCCCTTCCAGTCTCGGTGTCGTTCGTTTGAAGTATGAGCTCCCCTAGGTTCACCTGGGCCACTGCCAATCCAGATTCAGCTGCTTTTTTAAACCATTTAATGGCCTCTTCCAGATTTACAGGAACGTTTCTACCATCCCTATACATTATTGCGAGGGTGTTTTGAGATGTCATGTCCCCATATTCCGCAGATCTTTTTATTGCATCGAAAGACTCAGTCATGTTCTTCTCATAGTGATAGCACACGATGTCACTCTCACCAATTTCTATGACCTTTCCCGATTCAATCCATATAGCCCTGTTGCACATGTCCTCAATCAGGCTTAGAGAGTGTGATGCGATCAATACCGTGACATTCTTCTTTATGAGGTCTTTCAAGGCTATGGCACACTTTGCTCGGAACCCTGCATCTCCCACAGATAGAACCTCATCGATGATCAGAATCTCACTTTTCATGTTGATGGCTATTGCGAACGCAAGCCTAGCATGCATTCCAGAGGAGTAAATCCTAATGGGGTCGTCTATCCTGTCCTCAAGTTCGGAGAAATCGATTATTCGATCAATGATGTCGTCTATGTCCTTCTTTGAAAGGCCATACATGGAGCCTTTTATGTATATGTTCTCTCTGCCGCTCAGATCTGCATGGAAGCCCATACCAAGCTCTAGTATGCTTGTGACGTTTCCATTGATTTTTATCTCCCCTGAGTCAGGGTGCATAACGCTGGAGAGCATTTTGAGAATGGTGCTTTTTCCTGATCCGTTTTTTCCCAGAAGGCCAACGGTCTCGCCTCTTTTAATGTTAAAGCTGATATTATCTATCACCAGCCTGTTCTCTGAAGATTTTTTTTGAGATAGGCCCGACTTTGCATTCTTCTGAGAGATGCTAGCCACTGTAAATGATTTGGATATATTTTTGACTTCAATGCAATTTTCTTCCATTAGATCCTCTCCGCAAATCCATTTTCAAGTTTTTTAAATGCGTATATTCCGACAAATATGCTGATTATTGTCAGTTCAATGCAGATCATCAAATTCATTAGTTCAGGGATTGTGCCATAATATACGATGTCATGGAACGCATTTATAAAGTATGTTAGGGGGTTAAGTTGGTTGATCATATTGACAAATGGGCTCATTGTGCCATATACATATATGATAGGGGTCATCCACATCCATACATGGGTTAGTATGCTCACCCCGTGGGATATGTCCCTAATGTATACATTTGCCGCTGAGAACAGAAGGCATAGTCCGTACGTAAATCCAGTTTCCAATAGAATGATCACAGGCAATAGTAGGAATCCAGGCGCGTGTAGGGGAAATCCTGAGAAGAATATGCAGGCAATGAGCAAAGTATATGAGATTATAAATCCTATTAACTGTGTTGTAACTCCTGACATTATCAATATCTCCCTAGGGAAATACATTTTCTTCACCATGTTCCCATTTCTTACAATACTGTTTGCAGACGAGCCTAAGGAGGCTGAAAAGAAGATCCAGGGGAACATTCCTGTTGAAACGTATATCCAAAAGAACTCTGGCATATTCCTTAAAAGGTCTGAGAATATCATGACATAGACCGCAATGGACATCACAGGGGCGATGACATGCCAAAGGTATCCTAACAGTGTGTTTCGATATGGGCCTTTGAAATCTTTTTTCACAGTTTCAAAGAACATCCTCCTGAATCTGTAGATTTCCTTTGCGTATCTGACTATGGGATTTCCCCCTTTCTCAGACTCCATGCCATCGTATATCGCACACTTATATTAAATATATAGTAAAGCAAATTTTTTAATGATTTGATGGGGGTTACAAATGTCATCCATACATGGCATTTGAAATCGTGTGATTCATTTAGGGGGTGAATCCCTGCTTTTAATAAGAGATATCAAGGATGCCGTCGTGCATTTCAAATCGTCTAGAAGCTCGCATTCCCACACGATCCTCACGCTCCACCCCATATCTTCCAATGCAGATATGTTTTCCTTATCCCTTTCAATGTTCCTTTTGAACTTTTGGTTCCAATAATCTGTGTTGTTCTTTGGTAGGGGAAGGTCACACATCGGACACCGGTGCCAAAAGCATCCATGGACAAATATTGCAATCCTCCTTCCAGGATATGATATGTCCGGCCTCCCAGGAGCCTTAAAATGGATCCTGTAGCCTGGATATCCCGCATCTCGAAGGGATTTTCTCAAGATGAGCTCGGGGCGAGTGTCCTTCCCCTTGTTGGACCTCATGACCCTGCTGGTCACCTCGTTGGTAGGGGGCGGGGAACGCATTGTCATATCATGAAGTCCTTCATGATGCATTCCCCTGTCCCAAGGTGCACTAGGGGCATGATCGCAGGCTTTGGATTGAAGTTATGCATCTTTTGGAATGAGGTCTGGCTCTGCCACGCGGAGGCGTTTATCATCCTGATGTCCTTGTAAGGCCTATGGTCTGCGCCATGGACATGCCCTGACACGAATATGTCTGGAACCCTTTCAATGACAAGGTAGTCCTTCTTCTCGGGGGCAAGAGCGGTCTTGCCACCATAGATGGGGGACAGATGTCGCCTTTTGAGCATCTCCTCCATGGTGTTCAGAGGGTCATCATAAGTGAGGCTCCTAACGGCGTTGATCCATTCATCGAGGCTCTTGCCGTGATATGAAGCAACGACCCTTCCCTCCACGTCAAGGTGGATCGGGTTCCCACATTGCATCACATTGGAGTCGAACGCCTTTGTGAACATGGTGTTCAAGGCGGGTTGTGGCTCGGCAAGCCTAACGGCATCGTGGTTCCCTGGTTGCACCACCATCTTTATGTGGTCGGGAAGCTCCTTGATATACTCTGCGAACGTGTCATATTGTTGGAATATGTCATTGATGTTCAGCTCCTCCTCCTGTCCAGGGAACACACCTATCCCATCGACGACATCCCCAGGGAACACGATGTAATCCAGTCCAAGGGCATCTCCCTCGGCCTTGACCCATGAGACCATTCTGTCCCATTCGGACTTCAGGAACGTGCTGCTCCCTATGTGGACGTCAGATAGGAACCCGATCGAGGAGGTTGAATCGGAGGGCATCCATCTGTGATTTCCCACATCTGGCCGGAATATCTCCTCTGCAATGAAGAGGTCCCCCCTCATGGAGGACTTCCCAGAGATCCCGATGACCTCATCGTGCACGAACGTCTCACCAGCCAGAGGGGAGTCCTTGGATATCAGCACGCTGCATGTGGCGGTGTCGTCCTCCACGGTCAGTATGGTGTGCCCGTTCTTGGTCTCCTTCATCCCATAGACTATGCCGATTATGTTGACGTTCCTTCCAAGGGTTATCGCCCTTTCAATGTTCATGGCGACTCCGAAGTCACTCCTCTTTTCGATGATCTTCCTCAAGGCGTGATATCTGTTCCTGAAGTAATTTGCAAAGTCGTTGATCTTACCTTCACATGTCGATTCGCCGGTCACATCGGTCCCAGCAATGACGGATATGTCTGTCTGCCTCTTGTTTTTGGGAGGGTCGCTCCTTGGAGATGTGAAAATGACTTTGTCCCCTTCGATGCAACCCATTATGTCCTTCTTGTCTATGAATATCGAATCCTTGGCCAAGGAGGATAGGACGGTGTTGATGAACTCCATGGGCTTCGAGTTCGATAGCACCGCTTCCAAGGCCTCAGGGGAGAGGAACACCTTTTTTTGCGCTGCCAACCGCAAGACCTCGGATTTCATAAGGCCGAAAGGCAATCCTAGGTAAAAAATTATCTTATGGACTCGGTTTTTGTATTTTGCAGAAATGCAGTGATGTTTGCAAAGATGTAGGCTGTTCTGACGCATGGGGCCATTTTGCGTGAGACATCCTAGAACTATAAACGCATAAATACTGCCTTACTCATTTTATAGGCATGGAGAGGGTCAGGGTATACAGCAGGGTCTCCCCCAGCGAGGACGAGGAGAAGGTAAGGAAGGCGATTTTAAACATATTCCCTGGATCGGATCTTATTCCACATGGGAACGGTCTATTGGCTGAAACAGACCTCAAGGGATTCTCAAGCATGATCAGGCGGCAGAAGATACTCGATAGCACCCGTAAGATGATGCTGAAAGGGATCAGGAACGGCAGGATAGAGTTGTTCTTGAACAAACAGGTGGCATTCGTAGGGAAGATATCCTTCACGGAGCCAAGGTCGATCCTTGGGGCGATAGAGGTCGAGATCTATGATGATGACCTGGAGGCCCTGATAGATAGGGTATCCCCCACGACTGTGGATGGCGTAGAGGTGAGACAGTGATTGGCATGTCATCGACGGACATATGCTCAATTGACCCAATCGAGGCCCTCGACTCCATTTCCAGGCATTTTGAGCATTGGGAGATCTTCTCGGAGGATTTGCATGACGTCTCCTACATGGTGGATGTCAAGGACTCCTTGGAGTCATACGACCTAAGCCTATCCGTCCATTCCCCCATCAGCGATACGAACATAGCTGCGGTGAACGACAGGATGAGGGATGCCACGCTAAGGGAGATGGGGGTCACATTCGAATGTGCCAACAGCCTTGGCGCAGAGATGGTCGTGGTGCACCCTGGGGTATATTCCCTATCGGTTCCAAACATAAGGATGAGGTCGATTGAGATGGCCAAGAGGTCTTTAGTGGAGATAGAGGCCATGGGAAGGGAATACGGGGTGAGGCCCGTGATAGAGAACATGCCAAGGTTCCCAATAATGATGGGTCAGACACCTGAGGAGATGAGGGAGCTGTTGGGTTCGACGGACTTGGGGTTCTGCTTTGACATAGGCCATGCTAACACCGCAGG
>JGI996J12353_1000223_pt1 | contig 16351 bp, 16 predicted proteins | sample IntmicLarv5ML5BL_FD_12353 | JGI IMG/M metagenome (IMG submission 12353) | reverse complement strand
GAGGGAAATCATCCCTCAGTTGGGCCCGTGGGGTAGCTTGGTATCCTTGTAGCTTCGGGAGTTACTGACTCCGGTTCAAATCCGGGCGGGCCCACTTAATTTTCATATCTAACAATAAGTCTTATAGCGTGTTTTGACAATACGTATCTATGGTCGCAACAGAGATTAAACATAGTTTCAGCTTCGAAGAATTGTGTAAAATAGTTGCACCTATAGCGGAAAAACGAGGAGTGGAGAAAATGTATTTGTTCGGTTCCAGAGCTCGTGATGATGGCGATGAAAATAGTGATTATGATTTCTATATCGTTGCAGATGGCATCAATAGTCTGATAGGGTTGAGTGGTTTGATGCAGGATTTACAAGAGGTCTTGGGATCCAAAGTGGATATCGTCGCTGAGGATCCATATATCAACAAAGATTTTCTGAAAGAGGTATTACGTGACAGAAGGCTCGTGTATGAAGCATGATGTCAGGCATCTGGAACTCATGGTCAGGTATTGCGATGATATTGCAGAAGTCATCCACGGATTCGGTTCTGATGTTGAAGATATGGATCTGTAATGGCATACGATCATCGAAAAAAAGTTTGAAAAATTTATTGTAATAGACATAGAAATAATGACTATTTTAAGGTCTATTTTTATGAAATATTTTTATCACAGGCATGCGATATTATTGTATGACAATACTGATGGCGTATGACGGAATGCCGCATACTGAGAAGGCTTTGGACTATGCGATAAAACATGCAGCGGCGTACAATCAGTCTTTGTACTTCGTGTCCTCAGTCCAAAGCAAAGAGAGTGCAAAAGACGAAAAGGAAGTGGAACTCGTCAAAGGTTACTTGGAAAAGGCAAAACAAAAAGCTTTTACTATGGCTGTAGAAGCGCTCACATACATAGAAGTGGGAGAACCGGCAGAGTGTATCATCAAGGCGGCAGAGCGTCTTGAAGTGAATACGATCATAGTTGGACGCCACAAAGGAATGAGTAAATTAGACCGTCTTGTGTTGGGAAGCGTGTCCGAATATGTGATACGGCATGCGGGATGTACAGTTATTGTTGTTCAGTGAGGCCGTTCCCTAAACCAGATAACAGGGATGTAAGGAGTGCTTCCGGCGACGGAGGACATCCAGGGATGTAAATGTCGATCTCTGCGACGTTTCCTATACCGTCGCCGACCACACTTCCGTTTATGAAGATCCCGCAGGATATGGCGCATGTTCCCATAGCCACGATCACTTTGGGATCAGGCGTGGCATCAATGACCTTTTTCAAAGCTTCCTGCATATTCAAGGTCAAAGGGCCGGTAATAAGCAGGACATCAGCATGTCGAGGAGATGCAACAATTCTGATGCCAAAGCGCTCGGCATCGAAATATTGATTCAATATGGAATTGACTTCGATTTCACATCCGTTACAGGATCCTGTGTCTACTTCTCTTATGGAAATAGATTTTCCAAGGGTCCGGCGTTTATTGAGAGCTATTAATCCTTTTTCTCGGGTTGTGTCTTTTCCTCTTTCGAAGATTAACTGTTCTCTCGATGTCACATATTTGGGAGCATCAATCAACGAGATTGCGCCACATGTACACGAATTCACACAATCCATACAAAATATACATTTTCCAATATCGATTGACCAACCTTCAGAGGTGTTTATCGCCTGTGTCGGGCAACATGAAGAACATGATCCGCAGTTGTTGCATTCTGTGTCCGAGAATGGCATTTTGAATGTTTTTGAATATATGACAGGCAAACTATCCGTTGATACTTTCTTGGAAATAAGGTTGTTGAATGAATTTTGAATAAGTCCTTTTTTCATAGTATCACAGGTCATTACCACTGCAGGATAGGTCGAAACTTTTGTTGATCAGGGGGAAATCAGGGATTATATTTCCGAGGACGGCGGTTTCCAGAGCGGGCCAATTAAGGAAAGAAGCATCTCTAATTTTGTATCTCCATATCTGATCATTCTTCACATGGACGCAATTGGTAAGTTCCCCTCTTGGTGATTCCACGATTCCGAAGGAAAAACCATTAATTATCTTCAACTTTTCGAAAATGGGTCCTGCTTCCATGAATCCTATGCATTGGGAGATAAGACTTATTGACTCTTCGACCTCTTCCTTCTTTACTCTCAAGCGAGAGTACACATCCCCGTTTGCGTAAACTGGTACTTTGAATCCCACATCTGCATAGGCTTCGTACGGATGTTGTTTCCTGATATCATATTCAATGCCGCTAGCTCTTGCTATCGGTCCCACCGTCCCAAATCTTTTTGCATCATTCTCGGACAGGACTCCTGTCGATTCCGCACGGTCCATGAAGGAAGGAGATCGTATCATCATTTCAAAGAGATCGCAGATTTCGAATTTCAAAGCCATTGTTTCCTTTTCGATCATCTCAAGTTGTCTGTTATCAAGGTCTTTTCTCAATCCTCCGGGTTTCAGGATTCCCCTGAGTAATCTGTGTCCGGATACCTTTTCGTTGAGTCTGAGCATCCTTTCTCTCAATGCAAAACCTTCTGCCGCAGGCACTGAAAGCGCGGTATCCAAAGCCACTCCGCTTATTCCGCTGAGATGGCAGTGTATTCTTTCCAATTCGGCTAATATGGTTCGGATGAATTTTGCACGTTTCGGTATCTCGGTATCTCGTTCTATCGCTTGCAGATATGCAAGTGAATGTGCGATTCCATTGTCGCCGCATATTCTTTCCGAAAGATGTGTATTATCTTTCGAAATATCGGTTTCCATCAGTTTTTCTATTCCCCTGTGAGTGTAGCCCAAATGGACTTTTAACATCAGTATAGGCTCCCCCGCAACACTGAATCTCAAATGATTCGGTTCAATAATGCCTGCATGTATGGGCCCCACAGGTATCTCGAATATTCCATCTCCATCCATTCCGTTATGTTGTATCGGTAATCGATATTTTTCAGATGTGCTGATGGACTCTTTTTGAAGCGGATAGGCATCTTTCAGTTTGTGTCTGATCTTCAACGGTTGCAGATCCCAGTGTTCCTTCGGAATAACGTTGCTCATTTCGTATATTTCTCTTTCATACAGTTCAGACGGAATTATTTTCGACAGTGAATCAAAACTGTCAGAAATACAAGAAGAGATCCTTAAGACATCTTTTTCGGATATCATGATGATCTCTAATCTTCTGCTGTCAGTCTCGCTGGGTTCCTGAACATACATCGATGCGAGTTTATAACCTTCGATCGCCCGGTCATTGATATTTGTTGAAAGTTCGGAAGGGATGATATCGAACTCCTGAATGTTCAAATTAGAGACCTCCGGACAGCATTTCTGAAAGAGATTGAAGCATCTCATGCATTTGATCGGGCATGAACAATCCGAGAAGCAACGAGATACATAATAGTATGACAAGAGGGACCTTTCTCGAGAGGCCGGGTACCTCTTTGACATTTTTATCTGTTGTTCCGGACATCATTGGGAATATATTCCTCGTAGAGCCAGCAAAGACGATCAATATGAAAATGATCATAACGATCGCGAGGAGATACATCTCCGAATCGATCGCACCTTGTAGTATCGTGATCTCCCCGATGAATATGGTAAACGGAGGCAATCCGACCATTGCGAACATTCCCGCAGCGAGCATAAAGGAACTGAAGGGCATTTTTTTCCGTAACCCTCTGATCTCAGACATCTCTTTCGTTCCGTATTCGGATATTATGTTCCCAACGGAGAAGAATGTGAAGGATTTCGATAAAGAGTGGGCAATGATAAGAAATAGAGCACCGAATACCGCGATAGGGCTACCTATGCCCAAACCTATCAGGATTATGCCCATGTGTTCGATACTGGAATACGCGAACAAACGTTTTATGTCCTTGGCGTTCATGATGAAAAAGGCAGCAACAATTAATGATAAAAGACCGAAACCGATGAAGAAATATTGTGTAAATCCCGGAACGGTTATGTCTGCGATCATCTTGAAACGTATCAATCCATATAAGGCACAGTTCAGCAGTACAGCGGAAAGCATAGCACTGATAGGCGTGGGGGCCTGACCATGAGCATCGGGTAACCATGTGTGCAACGGGACAAGGCCGATTTTTGTTCCGAATCCGATCATTATAAACACGAACGCGATCTTCATCATTGCGGGATCGATGTTTGCGGCTACGTTATAGAGGATCGGCCAATCCAAGGCATTCCCCTCGCCGGAAAGAACGCCGATCGACGCAGCATATACAAGAGTAATCCCTACAAGTGCCAGTGTTATTCCTGCAGAGCATAGCATGAGGTATTTCCATGCTGCTTCGGTCGAACTCTTATTTCTATATAATCCCACAAGGAATGCTGAGACAAGGGTGGTAGCTTCGATCGCTATCCATAATAATCCGGCAGAACTGACAAGACATGTGAGGAGCATCACCGCAACGAAAATATTGAACAACATGTAGTAAAAACGTTCATCTTTTGCTCCAATGCGGCCCTCGCTGACATCTCTTGCAATGTACCCATATGAATAGATGGAGGTCATGAAAGAAATGACTGCAATGATCATTACGAATATTGCGGACAAACTGTCAGCATACCATATGCTGTATTCTACCACATCTCCATAGAAGATGCCCCAACAAAGGGAGATCGCAGCTATCAGCGTCATTGTCGACATTATCATTGTCACAGCGGCAGATATCCTTCCCTTCGGTATCAGAATGGATATTACCGATGCAATAATCGGAATGAGTATCATGATCTCGACACTCAGATTCAATCTTTCAGCCCCCTCATATTGGTGGTATCGCTGGATGCAAAAGTCCTGCTGATACGGAACGCAAACACTCCGATAATGACTGCAGCCATCAGTATATCAAAGAATACTCCCAGCTCAATGATCAACGGCATGCCGTAAGAGATAGAAATAACTCCTAAGAAAAGTCCGTTCTCCATCATGAGAAGACCGACCGCTTGTGTCATGGCTTTTCTGTGGGTGGTCATCATGAACAGTCCAATGAATACGATCGACAACGATATTGCAAGACAGTCTCTCGTTATCGTATCTACATTTTCCATCAACGGTTCTGTAATAAAATATGCAACAGTTATCAATGCTGCAGATAACAACAGTGAACTCGGAATACCGAGAGACGAATCAATATCTCTTCCGACATGGATGTGATCTACGGTGTATCTCATGAACCAAGGTATGACCACTACTTTCACAGCGAAAGTAATGATGACCATTATGTACAATTCAGAATGCCCTGTTGATACGGCAACAATGAATGCCAATGCTGCCAGTGCAAAAGACTGCAATGCAAAAGTACTTAATAATTGTCCGATGCGAGTTGTGGCCATGGCCAACAGTGACAACAGAAGCATCAATACTGCAAAGATGTCAATCAGATTTCCTGTCAATATTGGATCCATATTATCACTCACAGTATGTACAAAGATATCATTGCCAGAAGAGACAATGTAAAGGATACGGTCAATAAGTTAGGCAGGCGGAACAATCTGTATTTGGACAGAATGGATTCGATCACCGCTATCGCAACGAATATGGTGAGTACCTTTGCAAGTGAAAATACGAATCCCAAGATCAGATCAATAGGTGAAGAATCGGTTGCGATACCCCAGGGAAAGAACAAAGACCCAAGTATAACGGAGAACAACATTAATCTCAGCATGGAGGAGAACTCCATCATACCCAGTCCCCGTCCGGAATATTCGATATGCATTCCCTCATGGACCATCGTAAGTTCGAGATGTGTCGACGGATTATCGAACGGGACCCTTGCATTTTCTGCGAGGAGTGTAATGAAAAAAGATGATGCTGCAAGGATCAGCATGGGGGTGAACGCGGCAAGCCCGAGATCGATCAACGCGGGAGGAATGTTGTTCACGTCCGTACCCACATCCGCTATACCAGCCAACGCCATTATCGAGAGAAGTAACGCGGGCTCTATGAGAACAGACATCATGGTCTCTCTGCTGCTGCCCATACCTCCGAAGGATGAACCCCCCTCCAATCCGCCCAATACAATCATGAAACGATACAGGGTGAATATGTACACCATTGCGATCAGATCAGCATAGGGAAAAGCGGTCTCTACGGAGAAAAAAGGAATAATGAATGCAAGTGCGAACATGGAACTTAGACAAACATAAGGTATTATTCTGAACAGCACTGATGTATCCTTTGAAATCGTTTCATCCTTTTTGAAAAGTTTTATCAGATCCCTGTAAGGCTGCAATACGCTGTTTCCCCTTCTGTTTTGCATCCTTGCTTTTGTTTTTCTTAATACTCCAGCGAATAGCGGAGCGAGACCTATCATTATCACAGCTTGTAATACCGCAAAGGCAAGATCGATGATCATAATAGTCTCACCGCCGCGAGTGTGACCACTAATGTTACAAGGATATATCCGAGATAAGTTTGAATATTACCGTTCTGCATCTTTCCGAATATCTTGGAAAAACTCAACATGAATTTTCCCAAGGGTTCGTACAAATATGTGACGAAAGGTTCTTTGAATTTCAAAGTGAAGTGTTTATGATGTTCAACATCATCTGCAACGACAGCAACATCTCCGTACAAAGGATGGAACACTTTGACAAGCGGTTGAGTGAATCCCGATGAAGTATACTGCATGTTCTCTTCAAGATCAACACCGCAGCCCCAGGTATCATCCTTTGAAACTCTTTTCTTGAATGTTCTGTTCAGACCATAAATCACGGCAATCATCAGAACGATGAGAAGGGTAAGTAAGGGGAGGTCAAGCGAACTCATAAGGTAATTCTCATACGGATCCGTAGGGAGAAAAGAATTGGAAGAGTAAATTCCATCGGCGAGAGCTCCGATAAGAGGAATGGCAAACACTCCAAGCGCAATACATGCTCCGGCAAGTACCATCATTGGCGCTAATGTTGTTTTGCTTGTTCGTTCACATTTGCGAACGACATCTGAACGGGGCCTTCCGAGGAATATGAAACCGTACATGCGCGCATAGGATACCGCTGCCAACATTCCGCTGATACCCAATACGGCAACGACAATGGGAAGAATCAATTCCATCTCTCCAATGCCCGCGACATCTCCGTTCATTACCGACTGGAGCATAAGCCATTCGCTCATGAAACCGCTGAATGGAGGTATCGCAGCCATTGATAGGACTGCTATCAAACCTACTGCGGAGAGGAGGGGAAGGACCTTTGCAAGTCCGCCTAATCTATCCATGGAAGTCGTTCCCGTCGAATCTTCCACAGTCCCGACGGTCATGAGCATAAGGGCCTTAAAGACAGAGTGGTTGATCGTATGTAGGATGCCTGCAGCAAGGATCATTACTGTGAGTCCGGTATACCCGTTTGAGGAGAAGAGTATACCGACAGAAAAACAAAGAACCACAAGAGCCATGTTTTCCATGCTGGAATATGCTAATATTCTTTTTGCTTCGGTTTGAATTATTGATTCAAGCGCACCCCAGATCATCGTAATCGATGATACTACGATCAACCCAATTGCGACAATATGCATTCCGTCGCACATGCCGATATAATCGAATACACTCCTGAATAATATCAAAATGGCGACATTGGAGCATACAGTCGTAAGTATGGTTGTGGTATGTGTGGGCGCACTGTCGTACAGATCGGGAATCCATACATGGAACGGGATCAATCCAAGTTTGGTGCCAAACCCCGCGAACAGGAGAAGGATCACAGCACAGGATATGGGGAGACCCATCGACAGATGCAGATTGGACCAAGAGGAAAGGATCGGTGTTCCTGCGTGTATCAGCATTATAATGAACGCGACAATGATCATCAGTCCGCCAAAATGCGTAATGACAAGGAATCTCCATCTTGCCCCTTCATTTTTACAGGACGACATTAGGAAAGTCAGGAGAGTGATCATCTCCCACCCCAACAGTATCAAGATCACTGAATCTGCGCATATTGTGAGTGCACAGACAATGAACATAAGACAGGTCAATGCATAGTATCTTGCGTTCTTTGGTGCGGAAACAGATTTAGACATATGTGCGATCACAGCGAAGAACACCAAAGAAGAAAATGAGAGCATTATTGCTGACAGATCCGACAACAATATTGTGTAGTCGCCCCATGCGGAATGCAAGGGAAAAGAATATCCCGAAAGATCACAGGAAATGAAGATCGGATATGCAAAAATACCGGCTATACAGGAAACGCAACACAGTGCTATCGGTATTTTTTTCTTCCACACCATTGGTATGGGCAATAATGTTGTAAGTACTCCCACCGCTGCAGGGATGAAAAGAATTGCCAGATATATCTCAATATCCAAAACTAAGCCCCTGCGCAGTCAACATAGGTTCACACTGTAGTAATCGCTTAGCTAAATGGAGTTATTAAATTTTTTCTATATCAATAACTGTGTTCGGTAAGTGCTGATCCCCTTCTCTGATTTAATTTCGAGGGCACGATCGTTCATAAGGTTTATGTACACACGGTATTGTCGCAAGTTATTGACGTATCTTAATGGAGATCCTTTTGTCAATGCTTATCCGAGAGGCTTTGACCGCATTTCGGACAGAAGTTCGCTTCTGTTCCGTCGAGGGACGCACCGCAGCCTGTACAGTGTTGAGCATCATCGTATATTGCTACGTAGTATTGATAGCTTTTTTCTCCGCGTATTTCAACCATGGATACGGTTCGCTTCTTTCCTTTTTCATAATCTTGTTTCTTTGCAACAGATTGTGAGTAAATGTTGCCGATCGCTAACAAAAGCAAGACAAGTATTGTCAGGATGGCCAACGCGGTAATGGAGATCAAAACATTTTCCGAGATGACATAAACAGTATTTCCTGCCAAATCTTCTGTTTTACCGTTGACGATATCGGATATTATTTTGACAATGAATATCATTAAAATAACGCACATTGCCAGTATGAAGATGCTGCTGGCTCGCAACGCTTTAGGGTATGCCAATATACCTACGTTAGCGATCCTCTTTGTCATTTTCTATCCTGACTATTCGTGGATGCTTTCGCTTTTTCGATATAGCCGGACCAGATCTTCTCAAGGTCAGGTTTCTGTATGGTCTCCATGATGTATTGGGCGAATTCATCGCCGGTCGCACCATTGTTTCTTCCGGTCATAACAAGTTTCTTTTCAAACTGAACACAAACATCCAAGGCCATATCGAGTTTCTTTCCTTTCTCGGCTTCTCCTATGTGGCTCATCATCAGAGCGACCGCTTTTATCATGCTGCAGGGATCCGCATACTGCGCTCTTCCCTCGTCGACCATTCTCGGAGCAGATCCGTGTATAGCCTCGAACATTGCGTATTTCTTTCCGAGGTTGGCGCTTCCTGCGGTTCCTACGCCGCCCTGGATCTGTGCTGCTTCATCTGTAAGGATGTCTCCGTACAGGTTCGGGAGTACGAATACTTTGAACGAACTTCTTCTCGCAGGGTCAATGAGCTTTGCGGTCATGATATCGATGAACCAATTGTCCCATTTTACTTCTGGATATTCCTTTGCGATCTCTTCCATGGTGCTCAAGAATTTTCCGTCCGTCGTCTTTATGATGTTTGCTTTTGTTACAAGTGAGACGTAATTGTGTCCGCTTTTCCTTGCGAACTCGAATCCTGCACGTATGATCCTTTCCGTTCCCTGTGCGGTGGCAACGCAGAAATCCATGGCAAGGTCATCGGTGACGTTGATGCCGTTGCTTCCGAGGGCGTAACTGCCTTCGGTATTCTCTCTAAAGAAAGTCCAGTCTATTCCCAATTCCGGTACGGATACCGGTCGGACATTTGCGAAGAGATCAAGCTGTTTTCTCATTGCCACATTCGCGCTTTCGATGTTGGGCCATCCGTCCCCTTTGCTCGGGGTGGTTGTCGGTCCTTTCAGTATAACGTGGCATTTCTTGAGTTCGGCAAGGGTATCATCAGGTATCGCTTTCAGAACCTCAGCGCGCCTCTCGATGGTAAGACCGTCTATCACGCGTATCTCGACCTTTCCCGCTTTGATTTTATCTGCCAACAGGAATTCCATGACCTTCTGGGCGGATGCACAGATATACGGTCCTATTCCGTCTCCTCCACAGACCCCCACGATCAATTTGTCTATTTTCGAATAGTCAACCCAGTCCCCTTCTTTCTTAAGGTTTTCGACTCTTTCGAGTTGCTGTCTTAGAAGTTCTCCGTACTTTTCCTGAGCGGACCTGATGGCTTGTTCGTCTACCATTTTATCGTCACATTAATCTCTGTATCAATAATAAACATAATGGTGAGAACACACATTCCACGTTGCTGTATTAGAACAACCTTAACTACTTTGTATGTCTTTGGGATGCAATGATATTCGAAAGGTTAGCGAACGTAATTCTCAAGCGTTCAAAGTTGATAATAGCGCTATGGATACTCCTTCTGATCTGCGCTGCACCTTTCATAATGAAGGTCGGAGAGGTCATAGATTATGATGGCACGAATACGGCGGGTCCAGATTCGGAATCCATCAGAGGCGCTGAGATAATTGAGGAATATTTCAAAACACCGGAGATCAGCATGGAGAACATGGTCCTCTATGTTGTGAACTTCTATTCGGGACCCGAGAAAACACAAGCCGTGGGATTACTATCTACTCTGACCACGGGAATGTCGGATTATCAGGATAGTGAAGGGAATCAAAAGGTGAAACAGGTCGCTCAGTTCGGGGTATTCGAGGACGAATCGGATCTTGACGAAGGTGTGGCGATCTATGCACTGATCTACAGCGATACTTTCACCAATGCAGATGTTTCGAGCGACACAGAGAACTTGAGGAATTATTTGAAAGAACTCATGGGAAACAGCGGAAATTCCAGTCTCACGACATATGTCACAGGTTCTCCCGCGATATCCTATGATACTGAAAAAGGCTCATCAGAAGATATCGCTAAGATCGATCCGTTCACCATTTTGCTGATACTGATCCTTGTGGGATTGTTCTTCAGATCATTTGTGACATCCGCCATGCCTCCGATGACGATCGGAGTGGCTTTTGGAGTGGTGATGTGCCTTATGTACTTCATAGGCTCGATACTAACAATCTCCTTCGTTACTGAGATGTTCTTATTGGTGTCGATGCTCGGTGCGGGGTGTGATTATTGTATATTCATTCTGGCAAGGTATCGTGAGGAACGTTTGAAAGGAAACGCTCACGAAGCCGCGTTAAGAAATTCCATAACATGGGCAGGAGAATCCATAACGACTTCCGGTATAGCGGTCATGATCGGATTCGGAGCGATGTCGATCTGTTCGTTCTCAATGATAAGTACGATGGGCATCATACTGGCGTTGGGAATCATGGTCGCATTGGCCGCAGCTTTGACATTGATAACATCTGTATTGGCGATATTCGGAGAGAAGATATTCTGGCCCTCCAAAGTGGAAATGTTCCAGGAAGGCGGAAAAGCAATGAAAGGGTGGTACGGAAAAGTATCTCGCGCAGGTCAGAGATACTTCATGAAATCTGTGAAGGTGTCGATGAAACATGCCAAGATCATAATTGTTTCCGCGATCCTTATCACCATTCCCGCGGTATATATTACTGCGACAGCAGGATCATCGTATGACATGGTAGGAAGCATGTCCTCCGGTGAAGCAATACACGGATTGGACGAGATAGAGGAATATTCCAACGGCGGAATGATAATGCCTAACTACGTCGTGCTTGAGATGGCTGATACGTTCGGAACAGTGAAGGTCGATGATTCATCCGGTATGCCGTTGAATGTGATCGAATGGACCGGAGCAAGCTATTTCAGTGATTATCTGAATAGCTTGTCAACCCTCTCATCGGCAATTTCTGAAGATGACAACGTAGGAGAGGTCTGGGGCTTGTATGTCTGGAAGGACTTGGTCGATGCGGCTGTTGCAAAACATCCCTCGCCTCCCCCTCCTCTGACACCGCAGCAGGCACATGATTACGCAATGATGATATTCACAGCGGTGGCACAAGAACTTCCCAACACGATAGGAAAAGGAGTATCGGAGATCCTCATGCTGATTGCTGGATTCAATGCATTGACGTATAATGATCCTCTCGTGGCGGGAGTCATGGATTATTACATCAACTATGATATAGCCACAACAGTAGGAGGAACGACCAACAATGACGGGACTGTAACGTTAACTCATGTGAAACTCACTGTTATCACCGATGAGGAAGCAACTTCTGACAGGTCGATAGACACGATATCATACGTTGACGGCGTGGTCAGGAATTTTGTGGCAGATCCGGCACATGAGGATATCGTTACTTATGCCTGGCTTACCGGAGTCGCGGTCGTGATGTACGAGATATCGGAACAGGTCAGCAGTGAGTTCCTGAAAGTGGAACTCATTGCGATAGCACTGATATTCGTGTTGCTCTTCTTTGTGATGAGGTCCTTCCTGACGCCTCTGCGTTCGATCGCAACAATACTTATGAGTGTGGCATGGACGATCGGTCTGACGCATTTGATATTCGGCAATCTGCTGGGAGAAGGCGTGATATGGATGATCCCGATAATCTTGGTGGTCATCTGTCTCGGATTGGGAATGGATTATGATATCCTACTGACAACGCGTATTCGGGAAAATCACATTCATAAAGGTATGACCAACGATGATGCGATAACTTCCGCCGTTATCCATACAGGTTCTGTGATAACCATCTGCGGATTGATCATGGGAGGTGCGTTCGGTACGCTCATGCTTTCCAGTACGACGATGCTTCAAGAATTCGGTTTCGCGTTATGTTTTGCGATAATAGTCGATGCACTTGTTGTAAGAACATACATCGTACCGGCAGCCATGCACTTGTTGGGAGAATGGAACTGGAAAGGACCTAAATTCCTGCAGAGGAAGAGCCCGGAGTGATCAGAAACATTTTCTGACCGCAGATATGATCCCGAAAGGATCGTCTGCGGTCATCAGTGCACTGATCATACAAACCCCTTCAGCCCCGGCCTTCAGAACGGAGGCTGCATTTTTCTCATCGATCCCGCCTATCCCGTAAACGGGAATATCAACTGACGAACAAATATCGGCAATAGAATCTAATCCCTTCGCGGGAACACCCGGTTTACATTGGGATTCGAACACATTCCCGTATATGAGGAAGTCCGCACCCAGTCGTTCGATCAAGACCGCATCCTCTTTTGAGTGAACAGATACACCGACAGAGTCGAACCCATCTGTTTTTTTCATGTCCATTTTGAACAGTTCCAGAGGAAGCTGTATATTTTTTATTTTAAGTTTCGAGGCAACATCAGTGAATGAATTGATACATAATTTAACGCCGTAACGAACGGAAATGTCCATGCATGTTCCCGCTATCGATCTGTAATCCTCTGAAGAAAGATCCTTCTCTCTAAGGATGATCATATCCGGCCTTGCTTTTACTATCTTCTCGAATTGCTCGAAGAACGGTATTTTTGACAGATGCCGATCGGTCACTGCGATGATCAAGCTCATACCCTCACATAATCATTGAAGACAGGCTGCAATCCTTTTTTTACCAATGCGTCCCTTATTTCTTTGACGCTTCGGTCATCCGAGATATCGAACTGATTGTCTCCTTTTTTCTCTGTGTGTCCGCCGATACCTACATCCACTCCTCCGGATATTCTGGTTGCACATAATCCTACGACATTATCTCTGAACAGCGGGCTTTCCCTTGATGAAATGGTTTCACCTGCGAACGGCATGAAAATGCGATATGCCAAAGCTACTTGCAAAAGCTGTTTCTCTGTCACCGAAGTGAAGTTTCTGTTGCTGTTCTTGAACGATCTCAGCCGCGGAAGCGAGAATGAGATCTCCGTGTGAGGATATTTTCTCTGTATGAGGTATCCGTGAACTCCGCAGGAGAAGGCATCCGTTCTGTAATCACCCAACCCCAATAATGCGCCGAAGGAGACTCCTCTCATCCCTCCGATGACGGCTCTCTCCTGTGCGTTGAACCTGTATGAGAAGATACGTTTTGGTCCGGCCTGATGAAGTTCTGCATAAAGGGATGGATCATATGTTTCTTGGAATACGGTCACATAGTCCGCGCCGCATTCGCGGATGTAGGCATAATCGTTACTGTTGAGAGGATAGACCTCGATCCCTATGCTGCTGAAGTATCTGGAGGCTGTTCTCACGCATTCGCCGATATATTCCACATCCGAGAATTTTTTCGATTCTCCGGTGAGAATGAGGATCTCCATCAACCCCGATTCTGATATAGATCGCATTTCTTCGTCAACTTGTTCCAAGGTCAATCTGGCCCTTCTGATGTCATTATCTTTGTTAAACCCGCAGTAAACGCATTTATTCTCACAATGATTGGAAGTGTATATCGGAGTGAAAATGTTCACTGAGTTTCCGAAGAATCTTCTGGTATCCTCTTTCGCCCTCAAGGCCATCATTTCGATCATCGGCTCTGCGGCGGGAGACAATAAAGCTCCGAGGTCGTCAATATTCAATCTTTCTTTCTCAAGGGCGGAGAGAACATCTTTCTCTTTGTAGCTCCAAGGATCGAATTTTTCCCTGTATTTCTGAACATTGAATAAGATGTCTGATCCTATCCGTTCCATATGCTCGTGATATTCTTCGGCATCGGTGAATTCCTTTACCATATCATCTATCCTCAAGGAATCCGGTAAGTGGGCTGGAGGCCTCGCCTTTGTCCAATACTCTTCCGAAGCCTGCCAAATAAGCAAGTCTTCCCGCCTTTATCGCATTTTTGAATGCGGTCGCCATCATAGGTATATCATCAGCTGTTGCGATGGCAGTATTGGCCATTACTGCAGAACAACCCATTTCCATCGCTTCGCATGCCTGTGAAGGACGTCCTATTCCCGCGTCAACGATTATGGGCAGGTCGATCTCTTCTACCAATATCTTGATGAAATCTTTTGTTAAGAGGCCTCTGTTACTGCCTATCGGCGCGCCCAAAGGCATAATGGCGGCGGCGCCTGCTTCTGCCATCGATCTTGCTGCGGAGAGATCAGGCATCATGTACGGCATCACGGTAAATCCTTCATCGGAAAGGATCTTCACCGCACGTATCGTCTCACAATTATCTGGAAGAAGATACCTGGAATCTCTTATTATCTCGATCTTGATCATATTGCCGCATCCAAGTTCTCGGGCAAGCATAGCTATTCTGACTGCTTCTTCCGCGGTCCTTGCCCCTGAAGTGTTAGGCAAAAGACAAAGTCCTTTTGGTATGTGGTCGAGGATATTCTCCTCGCCTCCCGCATTAGTACGTCTCACAGCAAGCGTGGCTATCTCGACACCGCCACATTCCATGACGGTTCGTATGAGATCGAGCGAGAACTTTCCGGAACCAAGTATGAATCTTGATCCGAAGTATTTGTCCCCGATCTTCAGTTTATCTTCCATTTTCAAACCTTCTTGTTCATAAGTACCGCGATGACGGTGTTTGCCATATGTCCGGCGCATATGTTCACCCGAGGAGACATCATGACGGAATTCCAGAATTCCATATCGATCCCATCGCCGCACACATACAGTCTTTTCATGGCATGTTCGGTTCTGATATCGTTTGATTTCCCGTAACCAGCCATTCCTGAACCGGAAACCACGACGACATCTGGGCATTTTATCAGCAGATTGTTGATGAGCATCGCTTTTTCTGTCGGATCATCCAAGGCTTCGCACACGATATCACATTTTTTGAAGATATTCTCTAGGTTGTCAGGATCGAGTTTCATAAAATGTTTTTCGACCTCTATATTGGGGTCCATGAACGAGATGAGTTCTGCGGTGGCATCGGTTTTTTTCATTCCGAGATGCCTATAGTAATAATTTTGCCGAGTCATATTCGAAATGTCGACAGTGTCATGATCAGCGATCACTAGTTTTCCCACTCCTGCACGAGAAAGCATCATCGCGATGTTGGAACCCAATCCTCCGAGTCCCGCGATGCCTACTGTGGCATTCTTCAGAATATCGTTGACATCATTTCCGTGCTTTTGAACTCTGGCCGCTTCATAATCGCTTCTGTAGGGTGCCGGCATAGTGTCAGCCTCCCCCAACGAATGAAACGATCTCCATACAATCCTCATCTTTTAACATCACTGACGAATATTTTTCCTTGGGGATTATGCATCCGTTCAGTTCGACTGCGATCTTGACGTTGTTATAGTTACAGGAAAGAATGAAACATTCCAGGGAAATCGACTCTGATACCTGCACATCTTTTCCGTTGACCTTCATACGAAGGTGATGGTGTTATCAGATATTAGGTCTTACTTTCAGGATCAGGTTTCTGAGTTCGTGTACAGCCTTGGGGATATCATCCTGCGAGATCGCTGCCGATACTACCGCCACTCCGTCGGCACCGGCTCG
>JGI996J12353_1000222_pt1 | contig 16354 bp, 12 predicted proteins | sample IntmicLarv5ML5BL_FD_12353 | JGI IMG/M metagenome (IMG submission 12353) | reverse complement strand
GCAAAATATATGTGGGATACATTAAACCCCAAGGCTAAAGCCGTTGGGCTAGGTTCACGGGTCCCTACATGACCAAAAATAGATTCACTTCTTGTGTAATAGTGAGTCAATATCCCGTAGGGCGCATTATTCCAAAATAGCGCCTATTGGCTAAAAAGGAAATACGAGCATCCAGAACCCCCTTTTTGTAAATGTCAAAAAAGGATCAATCTAATAAATCAAAAAAACAGTCCTAATAATAAAGCAGCAAGAACAACAATAGAAATACACCCTACATTATTATTTTGAGGTGATGAGGTTTTATCCTCATTGTCATTATCGCCCATATATAAATCATCTTCTTCATTCATTAAGCGGTATAGCTCTTCTTCTTCGTCCATAATAATTAATTGTTTGTATTTATGGCGTTTGTCATCTATTCGCAGAAATCAAGACATAAAAAAACTCCAAGAACAATTGTTCTTGGAGTTTTGTGCGGCTGAAGGGACTCGAACCCCCACGCCGTGAAGCACCAGATCCTAAGTCTGGCGTGGCTACCAATTACACCACAGCCGCTTGGTTTGCGATGCAAAAGTATTCATATTTTATATATCTACAAATATTTCTGCACCTTTTTTATGAGGAAATTTATACAATCATTCTAAAATGCTGAATGAGAGGACTAATTTTCCTATTCTTCGTCTTCCGTTTGATTGAATAAATCTCTGTCTACGGATTCGTCTTGACTTTTTTCACCTTCAAGCTCTGCTGCCTTTGGTGTTGGGAAACGCGTTGGCTCCAGTTCGTTGATGTTTGCAATCTCGTATGTTGAGATACGCTTACCTTTTGCTTTGAAGCCTTTTACAGCGATGAATTCCTCCGCATCTAAGACTAACGATTCTCTGAAGTCATCATGTCCGCCGAAGACTGCCTCTATGCGAGGATAGGCTTCGTCTGTCAGCAGCATCAATCTGTTCGCAGGATTTTCTCCTAATAAGTTTTGCTTACGATTTAATGCTTCCATTTGGAAACGCTTCAGATAATAATAGTTCTGATCAGCATCAAACAATGCGACTGTCCATGTTTTGTTCGAATCGAACTTCTCGATTACAAGAATATTATCTTCGTAGTGATTGCTCAAATCGAAATTGCTTGTGTAGAAGTCGCCATTACGCAATACAACCAAGATTTGATCTTCGCTACGGAATTCACCTAAGTCTTCGCCTCTGCCGTCATAGTTTAGTCGCAATACATCTCTGTCAAACCAAACCATGCGTCCGCCAAGCGTCGAACTACCCTTTTGCTTAAGGCTTATCTTGTGAATATCTGCCTTAGTAAGGATATTTCCCATAGATGCACGCCCCTTGATTGCTATCTCGCTAAAGTCTTTTTCGAAGACTAACAACTTCTGACGAGGCTTTGGTTTAAGCACAACCTTAATAGTCTCTGCCTCTCCATTCGGATTGGAGCTGAAGTATAGTATGCGCGAGCCTTCTACTCCCTTGGTCAGGATATATTCTTTATCGCGGGTTACGCCTGTTACGGCAAAACGTTTTATATAATTACAGCCGCCTTTGCCATCACGGTATATTACATTATATATCGTGCGGTTGTCATTTCGCTTGAAGACGTCTACGTGCAAGACATCCTTTCCGACGAACATCTTATCGTTTACTTTTACAACCTTGTATAGACCGTTGCGGTAGAATATAATGATGTCATCTATATCCGAGCAATTACAGATATACTCATCCTTTTTCAGGCTCATTCCGATAAAGCCTTCGGTGCGATTGATATAAAGCTTCTCATTCGCTTCGACGACCTTTGTTGCTTCGATGGTATCGAAACTCCTTATCTCCGTCATACGAGGATAGTTCTTTCCGTATTTCTCTTTGAGCATTTCAAACCATGCGATTGTGTATTCCACAATATTCGCCAAGTGTTTGTTTATCCCCTTTATCTCTTCCTTTATCTGAGCGATAAGGGCTTTGCTTTTATCTGAATTGAATTTAAGGATACGCCCCATCTTTATTTCCATCAACCTGAGGATATCATCACGGGTAACTTCGCGTATGAACTTTGGCTTATATGGAATCAAGCGGGTATCGATATGATCTATCGCAGCATCCATATCTTTTGCGTTCTCAAATTCTTTATCCTTATATATGCGTTCTTCGATAAATATCTTTTCGAGTGAAGCAAAGAATAGCGCTTCTTCTTTCTCAGCCTTCTCGATTTCTAATTCTGTGCGTAATAAGGCTAATGTGTTGTCAGTTGAATGTCTTAACACATCACTTACAGCGAGGAAGTGAGGTTTATTATCCCTGATGATACAACAGTTTGGCGAAATACTAATCTCACAATCAGTAAAGGCATAAAGAGCATCGATTGTTTTATCCGACGATACACCGGCGGCAAGATGTATAAGGATTTCCACATCGCGAGCCGTATTATCATCCACCTTTTTAATCTTAATCTTCCCCTTATCATTTGCCTTCAGGATAGACTCGATGATAGATGAAGTTGTCTTTCCGTTGGGTACTTCAGTTATAACAAGAGTCTTATTATCCAGCTTGTTTATCTTGGCACGAACCTTAACCGAACCACCACGTTCGCCATCATTATATTTTTGGATGTCAATATAACCTCCTGTCTGGAAGTCGGGATACAGATTGAAGTCCTCGCCTTTTAGATAGGCAACCGAAGCATCCAGCAATTCATTGAAGTTATGAGGCAATATCTTTGACGCCAAACCTACGGCGATACCTTCCACGCCTTGTGCCAACAGAAGGGGATACTTTACGGGAAGAGTTATCGGTTCTTTATTACGACCGTCGTATGATTGTTGCCAGCTTGTAGTCTTAGGATTGAAGAGAGTCTCCAGCGCAAATTTAGATAGACGTGCCTCGATATATCTCGGAGCTGCTGCGCCATCGCCTGTGAGGATATTACCCCAGTTTCCCTGACAATCGATAAGCAAGTCCTTTTGTCCGAGTTGCACTAAGGCATCTCCGATAGACGCATCTCCGTGAGGGTGAAACTGCATGGTATGCCCAACGATATTGGCAACCTTATTGTAACGCCCGTCGTCCAGCCTCTTCATCGAGTGAAGGATACGGCGTTGCACAGGTTTGAGTCCATCGTTGATATGCGGAACCGCACGTTCTAATATTACATACGATGCATAATCCAAAAACCAATCCTGATACATGCCGGAAAGATGGTAAGAACTTCGCCCTCCCGATTTAGTCGGCATTTTATAATCGGAATGCGTATTAGACTCATCGCCTTCGACGTTTTCCTCTGAAAACTCAGGCTTTTCAACTTCTTCGTTAATGTTCTCCTCTGGAATATCTTCAGGTCTCATATATAAGCTATTCATTTAATTAGCAAACCTCACAAAGATAGGAATAAAACCAATATTTTCCGATAAAAATTAGGATAGAGGAAGGGGGCACGCTCTCGCATCGGCTAAAGAGATAGCTGTATTAATCATTTGCTACTATGCAATTTTTGCGGAGATATTCCATATAACGTGCTACGCCTTCGGCATCTTCTTGCGGTGGACTCCATGGTGCTAAATCCTCCGGGGATAGCGGAACAAATGGTCCTTGCTTTACTTCGTATAACACTGTGCTCGGCTCCATTACTAACAGACTATGCCATACCCCAGCTTTTATCTCCGCTCCGTAAACTCCCGACGTTGGAGATATAATTAATGTGTCGGTTATATTGCCTTCGTCGTCGAAAAGGAAGAATGCCACCTTACCTCTTAGTACTAAGAATATTTCCTCCTTGTCGGGATTTAGATGACGATGCGGACGAACATAACTATCCGGCTCGATTGCATTGAGCAGGCGATTTATAACCTCATCTGTGCTTTCGTGGAAGTTATGATTCATTCTCAGTCGTGGAGAGGCTTTTGCCTTACCGACTAAAGAGTCTAATAGTTCGTTGTCGATTACTTTCATTGCGATTGTTTTTTTCTTTTCACGTTGAAGATATAAAAAAGGCGACTCAAAATTGAGTCGCCTTCTTTATAGGATGAAGTTTTCAATATACCTTTTTCTTTTAGTATTGTCTTTCCAGCAACCAAGCATCTTGGAAGTTCGGAGAATATTTTGCTTTTATTGCATCACGGCTGTCGGCAGCGTCAGCTTTAACATCGAAGCTTGATACGATTACTCGCAACATACCTTGTTCGTTCTCGCCTAACAATGCGTTATAGCCTTCTCTAACCATACGATCTTTCAATGAGTGCGCGTTTGTTCTATTTTGGAAGCTACCAATAACTACGCTGAAGCGTCTTAAGCCATCTGCGTTTTCGCCATCTGCTACTCTGATTCTTTCTTGACGAGTAGCCTCATCTGATGTTCTTGGTTTTGACACAGGAGTAACATATTCGCTCTCTACTGCGGGAGTTGTCGTTTCTTTTTCTTTAGCTTGCTCATAAGCAGCTTGGTATGCACTTTGTTTAGGCTTACATGAACCCATTGCTAAAACCATACTTAATGCTGCGGCAAATAACCAAATCTTATTCATATTGTCAGTTCTTAAATTAGTTGCCCCAAAGATATAAAATATATTTTTAGTACTTTCGTCAGCAGAAATAAATATATTACAAAGTACTATGAATAAATCTATTGGAGCAATGATTATGGCAACCTCTGTGTTGTTGGGTGCTTGTGCCTCAGACGCAAACAAGCAAGAAAAAACAAACGCCCCGCTTATCGGAAGGGCAGAGATTACAGTGCCGGATGGAGTAATGACCCCGGAAGTTTTATATAGCTTGGCTCGCATAAGTGATGCTAAACTATCGCCTGATGGAACAAAGGTTCTATACGGTACAACCTTTATAAGCATTGAGCAAAACAAGGGTAACCGCGAACTGTTTGTCATAAACCTTGATGGTTCGGACAGAAAGCAAATCACTCACACTCCTCAAAGCGAGCAAAACGCTGTATGGGTGAATGGTGGAAAAGAGATTGCTTTCCTTTCAAGTGAAAGCGGTAGCTCTCAGATCTGGCTTATGAATCCTGATGGAAGTAACCGCCGCAAGGTTAGCAACTTCGACAAGAGCATAAACGGCTTCGTTCTGTCGCCTGACGAGAAGCAAGTGCTTTTCTTCAGTGATATTAAGTATGGAAAGAGTACTGCGGACGTTCACCCTGACCTACCTAAGGCAACCGGGCGAGTTGTGACTGACCTGATGTATAAGCATTGGGACGAATGGATTGAAACGATCCCTCATCCTTTCCTCGCTTCTTTTGACGGCAAGATGATGGGCAAGGCTATCGATATTATGGAAGGCGAACCTTACCAGGCACCGATTAAGCCTTTCGGCGGAGTTGAAGAATTAGCATGGAGTCCGGACGGCAAACTGATTGCTTACTCAAGCAAAAAGAAAACCGGACTTGAATATAGTGTCTCTACAAACTCTGACATTTACATCTACAACATCGAGACTAAGACGACAACAAACCTTACCGAAGGAATGATGGGATACGACACACATCCGAGCTTCTCGCCTGATGGAAAGTCTATCGCTTGGTTGAGCATGGAGCGCGATGGATATGAATCGGACAAGAATCGTTTGTTCGTTGCCGACCTTGCAACAGGCAAGAAGGAATACATGACCAACGACTTCGACTACAACGTAAGTACTTTCCATTGGAGAGCCGACGGACAATCAATCTACTACGTTTCATGTAAAGAAGCGGTTACTCACATCTGGGAAATGGGATTAGACAGAAGTCTGAGACAGATTACCTCAGGACAATATAATTACATCGACCTCGACGTTGTCGGCGACAAGATGGTAGCCATTCGTCAATCAATGGAATATCCTTCGGAAGTATTCGCCGTAAATATTCAAAGTGGCGATGTTAATGAAATCAGCTTCGAGAACAGAGAAATCTTCGCTCAGCTGACAGTCGGCAAAAGTGTTCCTCGCTGGATAACGACTACCGACAACAAGCAGATGTTGGCATGGGTTATTTATCCTCCTAATTTTGACCCTAACAAGAAATATCCTGCCTTGCTTTATTGTCAGGGAGGTCCTCAAAGTACCGTTAGCCAATATTGGAGCTATCGTTGGAATATGCAAATAATGGCTGCAAATGGCTATATCGTGGTGGCACCTAACCGTCGCGGACTTCCGGGCTTTGGTCAGGAATGGTTGGAACAAATCAGCGGCGACTACGGAGGTCAGAACATGAAAGACTACCTTTCGGCTATCGATGATGTGGCTAAAGAACCATACGTTGACGAAACACGTTTAGGCGCAGTAGGAGCAAGCTATGGAGGCTTCTCTGTGTTCTGGTTAGCAGGGCATCACAACAAACGCTTCAAGGCACTCATCGCCCACGCAGGTATTTTCAACCTCGAACAACAATATTTGGAAACAGAAGAACTATTTTTCGCAAACTGGGATTTTGGTGGCCCATACTGGGATAAGAGCAATAGGGTAGCGCAAAAGACTTATGCTACATCCCCTCACTTATTCGTCGACAAATGGGATACTCCAATCCTTATCACTCATGGCGAGTTGGATTATCGTATCCTTGCCTCACAAAGTATGAGTGCATTTAATGCAGCAAAACTAAGAGGTGTGCCTGCCGAGTTGTTGATATATCCTGACGAAAATCACTGGATTGCTCAACCTCAGAATGGAGTATTATTCCAACGCGTATTCTTCGATTGGTTGGATAAATGGTTGAAGGAATAAGTATATTATCCTAACCGAAACGGCAACACAGTGCCTGTAGGGTACATTTGACATTTTCGCTTTAAAGCAAATGCTCCAGCAGAACTCTGCTGGAGCATTTATTTTAAAGCAAAAACGCCATGAGAAGTTTGGCGGGGCATTTGCTTTAAAGCAAAAACGTTAGCAAAACTTTCGTGGGGCATTTGTTCCGGAACAAAAGTGTCAGCAAAACTTTCGGGATACGTTTGCTTTAAAGCAAAAATACCATGAGAAGCTTGGCGGAGCATTTGCTTTAAAGCAAAAACGTCAGCAAAACTTTGGCGGTAGCTTTTGTTCCGGAACAAAAATGCCGACAGAGGTCTTTTTTTTGATAAGATTTAAAATAATAAAGCCGATGTATCAATAGTGATACATCGGCTTCCCTTTCGACTACCTAATGAAATTAAAAACTAATACCTATTCTATGACATATTTACAATGGATATTCATCAAATGCATAAAGAACTGTCGACAGATAACGCTCTCCTGTATCGGGCAATATAACTACGATGTTCTTTCCTTTATTCTCAGGCAATTTTGCCAATTGGACAGCTGCGAATGTTGCCGCTCCTGAAGAGATACCGACAAGCACCCCTTCTGTTTTAGCTAATTCCCGACCTGTACGTATTGCGTCGTCGTTTGCAACGGTAATAACTCCGTCGACCACCGAGCTGTTATAATTCTTTGGAACAAACCCTGCGCCTATACCCTGTATCTTGTGCGGACTCGGAGCGCCACCTGATAAAACAGGCGATTCTGTTGGCTCAACAGCATATACTTTGACTTTTGGATTCAGTTCTTTGAGTCTTTCTCCGACACCGCTGACAGTCCCGCCTGTTCCGACGCCTGCAATGAAGATATCCACCTTGCCGTCTGTGTCATTCCAGATTTCCTGAGCGGTAGTCTTCTTATGCACCCTTGGGTTTGCCGGATTGTCAAATTGTTGTAGGATAATAGAGCCTGGGATTTCTTTTTTGAGAGCCTCAGCCTTAGCAATTGCGCCCTTCATTCCTTCTGTCCCAGGAGTAAGAATCAGTGTTGCTCCCAAGGCTTTCAATAAGTTGCGTCGCTCAAGACTCATGGTTTCAGGCATGGTGAGGATTAATTTATAGCCCTTAGCCGCTGAAACGAATGCAAGTCCGACGCCGGTATTACCACTTGTCGGCTCGATGATGGTTGCCTCCGGTTTGAGAAACCCTTTCTCCTCAGCATCCTCTATCATTGCAAGCGCGATGCGGTCTTTAACACTTCCTTGTGGATTAAAATATTCTAGCTTCCCGATAACTCGTGCTTCCAACGAAAGCTGTTTGCTGAATGAAGCAAGTTCCAATAATGGAGTGTTACCTACGAGGTCGGTCAACTTTTGCGCAATCTTTGCCATATTTATTTCCCCTTAAATTTTGATAGCTCTTTATTTCTGACAAAGATAAAGTATCTCCGAAAGATTGGAAATCGCATATTTGTGGTATATTTTTTAATAAGCGAATAACTACCTTTGAAGCCCAAAGATTATTAATGAGGTGAATAATAAATGAAAACCTGTATTCTGGCGGATAACCAATTTGTTACAAGAGAAGGACTTGTTTCTATCCTTAAAAGGGTAGGAGTGGAGCGCGTTGTTCAGGTAGAGACTATGGTGCAGTTGCAGGAAGAGTTGAGGACTTACCCTGATGCTATCGTTGTCTTGGACTATGCTTTGTTTGACTTTTCCTCTATGCAGCAGATGTTGAATGTCAAATCGTCTGCGAAAGATTCCGCTTGGCTACTCTTTTCCGCCGAACTTGGAGAACCCTTTCTTCGCTACGTCCTGCTAACCGACCCAACGGTAAGTGTGGTAATGAAGAATGATTCCGAAGAAGAAATAATGGCGGCACTACAAAACACAGCGTGTAATGCGTCGTATGTATGCGACTCCGTGGAACAGATTTTGCAAAACGAGGGTTTGCAAAGCACAGACATTTCAATAGTTAATCTTACGGCGACAGAAAAAATAATCCTTCACGAAATATCTAAGGGGAAAACGACTAAGGAAATAGCTTATGAGAAGAACCTGAGCTTTCACACAGTAAATTCCCACAGAAAGAATATCTTCCGCAAGTTGGATATAAACAACGTGCATGAGGCTGTGAAGTATGCTATCCGTGCCGGCATCTTTGATATTGCCGAATATTATATCTGATTAATCGCCCTTGTCTGCAATCTTTGCGAAGTCCTTATCTCCTTTTTGCAGCAGCACCTCGTCTTGGTTTACTTGTCGCTGGCTTATTGGTTGCCGGTCTGCCGGTTTTTACTTTTTGCTTTCCGATTCTTGGCGCGCTTGCAGGTTTGGCATCTGCCTTCGGTCTTTCGTTTGCTCTCTTTGTGTGATTTGCCGATGCAGGTTTTGGCTTCCCTGATGACTTTGTATGCTTTGAGACGCTATTTGCCTTTCGGTAATCCTTTTTCAAGTCAGCCTTCTCAAGGGCACGGTTGAAGTTTTTATTGCTGTTGGAAACTTTCTTCGATTGCGCCGTTCCATCCGAATCCTCAAGCATATTGAATAAGCCTTCTAATTCCGTCTCTGTTAAGTTCCGCCAATTCCCTTGTCCAAGATTGCCTAATTTGATATTCATTATCTGAATACGCTCTAGCTTGATTACCTCGTAGTCAAAATATTCACACATACGTCTGATCTGTCTGTTCAATCCTTGCACAAGTGAAATCTGGAACATGAATGGGTTTATCTCGACAATCTCGCATCGACGTGTAACCCTATCTAAGATAGGAACACCTTGAGCCATACGGGTGAGGAAGTCTTTTGTTATAGGCTTGTTTACTTTAACTAGATAATCTTTCTTGTGATTATTACCAGCCCTTAGTATCTTGTTTACAATATCTCCGTCATTGGTCAGCAATATTAATCCCTGCGAATCCTTGTCTAAGCGTCCGATAGGGAATATGCGCTGTTCATGTCTGATGAAGTTAACGATATTACCCTTCTCCTGAGTGTCAGTAGTACTAACAATACCGACAGGCTTATTAAAGGCAATATATACCGGCTCGATACTATTAACAATAAGTTCCCCGTGCACCTTAACTTTCTGCCCGGGAAGAACACGCATCCCAATCGAAGCTCGTTTACCATTGATAGTAACTTTTCCTTCTTCAATAAGCCTGTCAGCATCACGACGAGAGCAAAAACCTGAGCTGCTAATATATTTATTTAACCGATATTCCATTTGTTAGTTTTTATATGAGAGATATAAGACTACAAAGGTAATGGTTTTTTATACTTTCTCTAAATTAATGCTCTTTTAGCACAGTTATTTCAAAGCCTTAATCAATTCCGGCATCAGCGTACTGATTGTGTTTTCGGTTTGGGCTGTGTATAGATTGCCATCAACGACTGACTCCTCATCCGTTGCAATACACTTCTTAATAGCCGGCTTCCCATAAGGATGTACTGCGATTTTCTTTCCTTCGCCTATTCCGACATTGTCAAAAAGCATGGCGGCAGCACAGTGACCAACCAAGACTTTACCCTTATCGTCGAAACTTTTCATCACAGTCAGCATATCCTGATTATACTGCTTTCCTGCATTTTCAACAAACTTAGGAATTGCATCTCCACAAGCGAAAATTAAAGCATCATATTCGTCCTCTTTGCCTTTTAAGTTTGCAATAACATCATCCACTTGTATAGCGACCCCCGAATTCGTTTTTATCTCTGTGGAATCTGCCACCGCGAATATTTTATATGGGATACCGTTCTCGAAAAACGTTTCCAAATACTGAAATAAACCAAATCCATTCACCGGATTCACTGCCAATACTGCTACTTTCTTTGCCATCTGTTTTAATTTTTATATTATACAATCTTATTACTTTTGCATAACAAATGTAGATTAAATGGTTCGGCGCATCAAGAACGAACAAAGAAGTAATACACTAACAAACAGGTAAGTATTGCTAATTTTCAGACATATAAAAATGAAAGAAAGATGAAAACTTTTCACTCAATAGATAAAGACTCCTGTCCGGTACGAGATATTATAGGACACTTAGGCGACAAATGGTCATTATTGGTGCTTCTTACATTAGAAGCAAACGGGACGATGCGCTTTAGCGAAATCGATCGCTCCATAGGCGACATCTCACAACGTATGCTAACCGTAACACTCCGCTCCTTAGAAGCAAACGGGTTAGTCGTCAGAACAGTCTTCCCCGAAGTGCCCCCACGAGTAGAATACTGCCTAACAGAACGTGGCAACACCCTAATCCCACACATCCAAAACTTAGTAAAGTGGGCAGCCGAAAATATGCCGGATATCATAAACGAGAGAGAGAGGCATAGGAAGGGGTAGTATACATATAAAAAAGGTTATCCGGCGTGATACCGGACAACCTTCTTTTTCTACATTATTAAACAACTATCAATTTCCGTCATAACCCGGATTTTGTTTCAGGGTCGGATTAGCTTGCAAAGCATTGCCCGGAATAGGAAATAGCCTGCGGCTTCTGTCTTTATTGAGAGTTCCCATACTTCCATCCGTATAGCCTGCGTTGGCATCCCACCAACCGTCTATCGCAAATTCGAATTTATCAAAGCGTATCAAAGCCATTCTACGTTTATCTTCGCCAATAAACTCACGACCATGCTCGGCTAAGAATTCATCCATAGTAAGTGTTGTCGTATTATAACGATCACCATTTGCTTCAGCCGCCGCACTATTCCAATATTCTGGAAGAAATGCACGTTGCTTGCTGGCATTAATCAAATCAACAACTTCTTGAGTAGCTACACCACCATTCTTACGCATTAATGCTTCGGCTTTCGCGAAATACACTTCAGTTAAGCGATAAACAAGGAAATGGTTGCATCCGTAAGTAGGTTCTGTTTGCTGACCATGGAAGTATTTAATCATACGAGCACCAGTGTTCTCAGCACAGTCCTGCCACATATAACGATAGTCATTCATAGTACTCCATGAGTATTGCAACTCCGTAGCTTGTCCGTTGTATGCACCAGAAAGATATATTTCATTCGTTCCTGCATCATATTGATTACAAACATATCTTTTAGCAGTAGCTGTGACATTCATAGCATTAAATGCATCTTCTATTTTCTGCTTGGCATCGTCGCCAGGGAATTCAGGAGAATACCATTCTTTAATAGTAACCACTCTGTTCTCAATAGGAGTAGCGCTTGTACCTGATACTTCGACAACAGCCTTAATCGGCTTGTAAGAGAAGATAAGTGGTCTGTCGGTAAACTCTTCAGTACCCAACACATAATCGTTACGTAGTCTACCGATATCCTTGTAAGGCCCTTGGAAGTTGAATCCAGCATAGCCATCGCCGATACCATACATAAACCATGCGTGTTTACGCAAGTCGTTGCCTTTGTATGCATTGAAAGCATTAGGAGTTACTATAATTCCGTTGTTACCATTATCACGTGAATTAAGGATATCACGTTCGTTGTAAGAACCGAAGTCAGAACGTCCCAACCACATTCCCTGGTCTCTGTCGTAAGCAATCTGGAAGATGGCTTCTTTCGATAGGTTAGCATTATTATTAGAGAATGCAGTAGTAATATCTAAATCTAATTCCATTCTACCGTTCAAGCCTCCGGCCTCACCGTTGATCAGCTTATTACAATAGATTATACAATCGTCCCAACGAGGAGTTCCTGTCCACTCCTCTGCGTTTAGGTACAACTCCACCAACATTGCATAAACTCCGGCCTTTGTCATTCTACCAGCCAGTCTATTTTCCAGAGGGAACATACCTTCTGCGATCTCAAGCAATTCTGTTTCTATGAATTCGAAGACTTCCGCTCTCGGACGCGTTTGAGGATTCAATGGTACGCCTACCTGTGTGACTACCGGAATGTTTCCGTATAGATCCATCAGACGTAGGTAGTGCCATGCACGTAAAGCTCTTAGCTCTCCGACATATCCAGCCTTGTCCGCCTCAGTAAGCCCTATTGATGCGAAGTCTACCTTCTCGAAATCCTCAAGAGTATTGTTTGTGAATCCCATACCCCAGAAGATCAGTCTCCATGCACTCCATGTAGTATTGTCAGAGGTAGCAGAAGTCCAAGAATGATAATGCAAGCGACCGTGGTCACCACCATCATAACCATGACGACCCTTTTGCGGCCATGCTAATTGGTCGGCCGACATTTCTCCGATACGCCATGAGCCGGTTTGTCCCGTTGGCGCAGCCCATGCATTCGCATGAGTGTAAGGACGCTCTACTCCCGCCTGAATCTGAATTTCATTTTTGTAGAAAGTTTCAGCAGTAATTTCGCCAAACGGAACAACATCTAAGTCAGCGCAACTCGAAGTTCCTATAAGTAATGCGCCTAGCAATAATATACTATATTTTTTCATATCTATTTCCTTTATTAAAATCCAACATTAATACCAAACATTACTCTGGAGCTGACCGGATAGAATGATCTTTCTTCAATACTTGGAGACATGCCAGTATCATCCAGTTCAGGAGTTGTTCCTTTGTATTTTGTAAATGTCGCCAGGTTTTGTCCTGAAACATATACACGGAGATTTCTTAGATAGTCGTTCCTTTTTATTTTGAATGTATATCCTAATGTTAGATCATCCAATTTCACAAAGCTACCATCCTCAAGATAATAATCAGAGTATTGTGGAGCGTCGCGCAGGTCTGCGTGTGTAGTAGTAGCCGAAGCCAATACGTTATTCGGTAGCCAGTTAAGGTTTCCGAAATACAGCTCTTTCAAGTTCAGTATATCATAGTTGAATTTACCACGTAAGCCAATTGTCAGGTCAAGCCCTTTGTAGCGGAACGTATTTGTTAAGGAAGCGTGGAATTTTGGATTTCCGTTTCCTATATACGCGTAATCATCAGGAACGATCTCGCTCAATGATACGACCTCGTCGAATCTGTTATAGAATTGCCAGCGACCGCTTTCGTCAAATCCTGCGAAACGCTTTCCGTAGAATCCTCCGAGCGACTTACCTTCTTCCGAACGTACGGCATTTCCTAAGGCTCCAGGAGCAGGAAGTCCGTAATATTCTTGGAATGTTGCTTTGTAGATGTCGTCAGACAATGATATCAATGTGTTCTTTGTATGTGAGAACGTAGCAGAAGCATCCCATGAGAAAGCAGATCCGGTAATGATCTTTCCGCTAAGACCGATTTCAAAACCTTCGTTGCTTATTTCACCAACATTAGTCCAAAGACTATTCAGAACGAATGGAGGCAATTGTGCATTGTATTCACCTAACAAATCGACTGTTCTACGTTGGTAGACATCAAACGTACCGGATAGTCTGTCTCTAAGAAGAGAGAAGTCAACACCGACGTTAAGCTCTCTTTTCTCTTCCCATTTCAAGTTCGGATTCGGGTTTCTTGCAGGGCCATAGGTTTGATACCATGTTCCACCCTCTACCGGATATTCTCCACCGGTACCTAAAGTAGTCATATATATATAACGATCGCTAGGTCTGTTACCTGTTACCCCATATCCTGCACGAAGCTTAAGGTTGTTGATTGATGAGATGTCTTTCATAAACTCCTCTTGCGAGATTACCCAACCTCCGGAGATAGAAGGGAATGTTCCCCAGCGCTTATCTCTACCAAATCGTGACGAGCCGTCAACACGAACTGTTGCAGAGAATTGATATTTATCCATCAGAACATAGTTAACACGTCCGAAGAAGCCGGCTAACTTATCATCCCATTTAAAGCTGCCCATATTAGAATACGAAGTTCCAGCCTCTCTTATTCCTGTGCCGTTTCCTAAATTGTTAACAGTAAACGCATCTGTAAGGAATCCGCTATTCCATGCGTCAAACCCTTCTCTTACTTGGTATTCATAATTGTGTCCGGCAAGAACATTAAGCGAATGAATTTCATTAATCACTTTTGAATAGTCAAGTTGAAACTCCATAGTCGTACGCAAGTCGTTCTCAAACCATTTTTGCGCACGGGCACCACCTCTATAATCATCTAATGACGATTTGCTATCACGTTCGCGATATTGGTTTCGCATATCGTTATATTGTGTCCAAGAACCCATTACAGACGCTTTAAGTCCGTCGATGATAGTAAGTGTCGCTCTTCCTGAAAGCAATGATGTAGTTCTTTTTCTCTCATCATATCTTGTTTCAAGCATGGCTAAAGGATTGTAAGAGTTATATGCTCCATCTTCCATCCAGACTCCATTTTCGTCTTTAGCAGGTCCTGTCGGATTACGTTGAGCTACCTGTTCCCATTCGCCACGTCCCATTACGTTATCCCATTCTCTTACGTTTGTGCTGATATTGACATTTACCTGCAATCTGTCGTTTAAGCCTAAGTGGTTAATTGTTCCTCTTACACCCCAGCTTTGTTGATTAGATCTGATTGCGATAGGGTCTACATCACGGAAGAATACCGAAGCACGGTAGTTTGTCGCACGCGTACCTCCTGTCATAGAAAGGTTATGCGTATGCGAGACGTTATTTTTATTTGTCAGCAATCCCATCCAGTCAGTGTCAGCTCCGTAATCAACCATCATGTTGGCATTGTGGCCTCCGGATTGCATATAATTACGGTATTGCTGAGATGTCATTATATCAGGACGATTGTAGACATAGTCATGCCATATTGTCGCTGAATAGTCGAATGTAGGCTTTAAATCTCCGGTGCTTCTGCCACCCTTTGTTGTAACAAGGATAACCCCATTTGCACCACGAGTTCCATAGATCGCTGCTCCAGAACCATCTTTCAATACACTGAACGACTCGACATCTTCTGGCGGTACTAATGAAAGAGTTCCCACATCCACAGGAATTCCGTCAAGTACGATCAATGGTTCATTGGAGCCACGCATAGAGGATGTTCCACGAATCTGAATACTTGGATTTGAACGTGGGTCTCCTCCGTTTGGATTTGTTATAATAAGCCCTGCGATTCTTCCTTTTGCTAATTCAAGAATATTAGAAGGAGCTGCAGTTGTAGCAAAATCGTCTTCTTTTAAGGAAGATACCGCAGCGGTAATCTCACTACGTTTTTGCGTACCATAACCAACAACCACAACTTCGTCCAGCAGCTTGGAATCTTCTTCCAATTGAATAGACAAATTAGTATTGTTAGATACGGAGACTTCCAAATCCCTGTAACCTACATATCTCACTACAAGTGTAGCATTACCAGGTACATTTAATGTGAAATTTCCGTTAATATCAGTCGCGACTCCATTTGAAGTTCCTTTTTGAATAACGCTGACTCCTATAAGCTCTTCGCTTGTCCTTGCGTCAACAACAGTACCTGTCACTGCAATATTTTGTGCAAATACTGTCTGGGTGGTAAAAAATAAAAGTGATAAAATAACACCAACACGTGTTATCGTTTTTAATTTAATTAAGTAATAAATCATGATATGGTTTTTAATAAATTAGTAATTTTAATTTCAAGTTCACGTTCTTTTAAGTTTTTCTTATAGGCAATATTATTAAAAGGTTAATAAAAAAGGCTTGTTTCGAAATATTAAATTTCGAAACAAGCCTCAGTATAAATTTTCGGAATATTTTATTATCTTGACGCGCGCAAGAGAGCGTTGTGTGTGTGTGTGTGTGTGTGTGTGTGTGTGTGTGTGTGTGTGTGTTAGTTTTTTTTTTC
>JGI996J12353_1000220_pt1 | contig 16383 bp, 17 predicted proteins | sample IntmicLarv5ML5BL_FD_12353 | JGI IMG/M metagenome (IMG submission 12353) | reverse complement strand
TGTTCAAAATATTTTGCTGGCAGCGCATTCAATAAATCTCGGCGCGGTTTGGCTGGGTGAAATTTTGAAAAACAAAGAAACGGTTTCTGAAATATTGAATGCGCCCGAGAATTTTGAATTAACGGCAGTTGTTGCTGTCGGTTATCCTCAAAATAATAATGAATCAAGGTCGGCAGAACGAAAATCAATTGATGAGATTGTTTTTAAAAACAGATGCAAATCTGATTATTGAAAAATTAATGTAAAAAAAATAGTGAAAAATTCAAAATGAATTTTTCATATTCTATTTAAATGAACATAAAAGGGAACATAAAAAGCATGGAGAAAAGCATTCCCAGGAATACCAATGCTATGAGAACGATGACCCAGAAGAAAATAAATCCAAGAATTGCTCCAAATGTCGGCTCATCAAATGGTATTTCCCCTCTATTCATTTTTTCGGAATCATTATAGGCATCCCATAAACCCAAAATCCAAACAAAAATTCCAGGAATAATAAACATGAAAAGACCGATTCCTAATGCAATTTGGAATAAAATTCCTTTTGCAAATTTGCCGTTGTAAAGCTGTCCCAAGCCTGTCCAAAAGAATGAAAGAATAAATGCCAGAAACGGACTTTTTTGTTTTACAATGTAAGAATTGTATGAGGCTTGGTTTCGTATCGGTTCGCATCTTACCTGATTTGCTTGCGAGTATTGTTCGCGATTATCCTGCTGTTTTTCATCTGAATATGATTCGCCGCAGTTGGGGCAAAAATTTGTATTTTCGGTTTGTGCTCCGCAATTGGAACAATAATTATTTGCCATCTTCTTTCCTCTTTATTATTTGTTACTAGATTTTGAGTAATTGGCAAAATTGCTTCTCAATTTATTTATGTCATTCGGCTCTTATAATTCTCAACTTCATCATAAAATATCGAAAATTATTATTTCTAACATCTTTTACAAATTGTAAACTTTCTTTCAAAATTCAGTTTACATTGGGATAAATTTAAATCAATTGTCTTCTGTCACCTATGTATACGACTCTTAAATCTTATAAATTAAAAACAAAAGGTGTTTTTTTGACAAAACCTGATAATAACGATATTTCCGGCAGTTCTTCTTCTGCTTCTTCCCGCGTGGTTGTTGAAGTCAGTGATGTTTTCAAAAGCTATTTTTTAGGTCATGAAGAAGTGCCGATTTTAAAAGGCGTTAATTTTAAAATTCATAAAGGCGAGTTCGTTTCAATCGTCGGTCCTTCCGGTTCCGGAAAAAGCACGCTGATGAATCTTCTCGGCTGCTTGGACCGTCCTTCTGAGGGCTTAATCGCTGTTAACGGACAGGACATCAACAAATTAGATGACAACGAATTGGCAAGGCTTCGCGGTATGGAAATCGGTTTCATTTTCCAGCAGTTCAATTTAATTCCGAGATTGACTGCTTATGAAAATGTCATGCTTCCAACCTATGCCAGCAAAAAAGACAGCATTAATTATCCTGAAAAAGCCAAAGAACTTTTAAAAATGGTCGGCTTGGAAGAGCGTATGAAACACAAACCTTCGGAACTTTCCGGCGGTCAGAGTCAGCGCGTTGCGATTGCTCGCTCTCTCATCAACGACCCTGCAATTCTTCTTGCCGATGAACCGACAGGCAATTTAGATTCAAAAACAAGTGAAGAAGTCATGGGTTATTTCCGCGAGTTAAATAGAAACGGCGCTACAATCATCATGATTACGCACAATAACGAACTTGCCGTTCAAACTGATCGTGTCATCACAATTCGTGACGGACAAATTACTTTGGATGTTCCTGCTTCCGAATTCCTTCATCACATGAAAAGCGAACAATTGGCTGTCATGGGACAGTTGGCAGCTCACGAAACCGGATCAAACTGATTGATCCTTTCTTTTTTTATTTTTCAATTCAGTTTTGCTTTCTGCTTTTTATTTTGTTTTTCAACCTGATATTATTTTTTCAATTCGTTCATTCATTTTCAAAAAATAAAGTCATCAAATAATCGTCCATTTCAAATCCGTTTCCAATGTCGGTTACAATTTCTTCACTGATTTCAAACCCTATTTTTTTGTAAAACGCAATTGAACCGAAATTTTCTTTGTTTACTGTCAGCCACAATCGCGGTTTTTTGTTGGCAAGCGCATTGAATTTTGATTTTTCCGATTGAATCGATTCTTTTGCAAAATCCAATGTAAATTGAATTATTTTCCTTGCAATTCCTCTTTGCCGATACTCTTTTAAAATGTAGAGTTTGCTGATAAAAACGCCGATTTCATCCAGCTGCAATGCAAAATAGCCGATCGGTTTTGCCGGAAATTCCGTCTCTTCATAAATTGCAAAATACGAATACTCATTTTTGACAATATCCTGTTTAATACGGTTGCTTGATTGGAATTTTGAAATCATGTATTCGGTTTGAGCAGAGCCGATTAAAGATGTATAATGTTCTGTCCAAACTTCTTTTGCCGTTTCAGCAATTTCAAAAATTTCCGCGTCCGTTTGGGCTTTTCTGATTTTGATTGTCATTGTTTCTCATCATTTTTTTTCAATGTTTTCTTATTTATTTTCTTCCATTGTTTCTCTTATTGTTTTCTTTTCCGTTTCTTTTTTTTATTTCAATCTCAGCGTTTCGATTCTTATCGAAAAATGTTTGGCATGAGTTTTTCAATAATTATTTATCTCTTTAAAATGTAAAGGAAAACCTATTTAAATGTTAATTGTAAACTCTGTTAAAAAATTAGGTAAACATTTATTGTGATTCCATGCGATTCACGAATCAATTTTATCTTTTTGGTGAAAAAATGACTAAAAACATCTTCAACTCTGCCCTTCGCATGTTTGTAATATTCATGCTTCTTCTTTCTTTGTTCTCCGGAGCCGCATCGGCAACATCCGGATTGAAAATCACACTCGTTGATCAAACACCTTATCCCGCTCAACCCGGTCAGCAAATCCGTTTCTGGATTCAAGCAGAAAATATCGGCAACAACGGACCGCTCAACGACGTCACAATTCAAGTCGTTTCCGATGGAGTTTTCTCAGCCTCTTCCGCTGACTCTTCTAAAACATATTCCACGATTCACACCGGAACAAAAGTTTATCATGAATACATCATGTACGTCGCAAGCGATGCTCCCGACGGTCCGCGTGACTTAACCGTTCGCTATAAAGTCGGCAACGCAAGTCTCTGGACTGAACAAAAATTCACAGTCGGAATCGGCGGAATTGTTGATACAAACAACCGCGGCACATTAATTGTTGAATCTTCGACCAGCAATCCCGAAGTTTTCAAGCCCGGAGATGAAGGTATCATTTGGGTCACATTGAAAAACAACGCAACAGCACAAACTGTTCCGACATCTGATAAAAATGTTTATTTGTCAAACGCAAGAATTCAATCCGCTGATCTCTATTCTAAAGACAACATTGTTGTTAAAAGTGAAGCCGTTAATGATCTCGGAATTATTGCTCCCGGCGACAACATTTCAATTCCTTTCCGTGTCAGCGTCCCCGAAGGAACTCCTGACGGAACTTATCTTTTGACATTAAGCGTCATCGGCAGCTCTTACGAGTACAACATTAAAAGAAATATTGAAATTAAAGTCGATGCGGCTGGCATAAAAACGATTCAATCCAAAGCTCCGTCAAATTCAGTTGCAGGAACAACAATTGAGATTGATATCGTCAATAATCATCAAGGAGCTGTCCGCGGCGTTACCATTATTCCGGTTGCCGAAGGCGCTTCCTTTTACCCGACAGAATATTTCATCGGCGAAATGAAACCGGATGATTTGTTCACTGCGAAATTCAACATGACACAGAGTTCAAGAGCAGACCCGAATGTTGAATTCAAAGCTGTTTACTTCAACGGCGACAACGCACACGAAGACAGCGTAACTTTAAAAATCGGTGTAACCAATGTCAGTTCCTCTCCCGGAATTTTGACTTACATCATTTATCTCATTCTGATTCTTTTGATTGTCGGCGTCATTGCGCATTTCTATTTGAAGAAAAAGAAAAACATGTCTTTGAAAGAATATTTGGTTCTTAAAAAGAATTCCAAAAAGAACAAAAACGAGTAAATTAAAAACAAAAATGAATTTAAAAGATTGCGCGGCAAACAGAGTTGAGTTTGCTGCCTTTCTTTTTCATTTCAATCTGTTCTTTATGTAATGTTTCATCATTTATTTTAAAAACAACAGGGATTTCCGGAAATGATCAGTTTAACACATTGTTTTAAGATGGCAATTGCAAGCTTGAAGAGCTCCAAGCTTCGCTCCGGACTTACGGCTCTCGGCATCATTATCGGCATTGCCGCCGTTATTGCGACTTTTTCTCTCGGCAGCAGCTTTACCGGATATTTTTCGGAGCAGTTGGACACGCAAGGATCAAATTATGTTCTTTTTATGTCGAATCAAAGGAATACTTTCTTTGACGAGCAAGTTGAAATTGTTCGAAACACAGCCGGAATCACAGGCGTTTCGGTGGTGAATGACCAAACCGGTTCTGTGCGGTTTGCAAATGAGGAGCGGAATCTGACGATTTCGGCGGTTGATGAAGATATGCCGGAAATTCTGAATGTGCCCATTTACAGCGGCAATTTCTTTACAAATAAGGATTCTTACGTTGCCGTTATCGGAAAAGAATACGCTGAAGAGGAATTTAAAAGAGAAATCGGTCTTCAAAGTTCGATTCAAATTACACTTTACAACGAAGAATTGGGTGCCGATGTCACAGAAACATTTCGAGTGATTGGTATTCTCGGTTCGGATGAGTCAAATCTCCTCTCCGGCGACATTGAAAATATGATTGCCATTCCGTCTTCCGTTTACAAAAATATGACCGGTCGGCAAGATTATCAATACATTTACGCCATGGCTGATTCTCGAGAAGGATTGAATGAAACCGAGAATGAAATTGCACGCCGTTTGGCTCGAAATTTAGGCGTTTCCGAACGAGACTTGAACACGCCCGAAAAAATACCGTTTATGTCCATGAATCAGGCGTCATTGATGGAGCAAATCGGAACGCTGACATCAGTGCTTCAAATATTTTTATTGGCGATCGGCAGCATTTCTCTCGTTGTCGGCGCAGTCGGTATTATGAATATTATGATTGTTACGGTAACAGAAAGAACCCGCGAAATCGGAACGCTCAAAGCGCTCGGATATTCGTCGCGTGATGTTCTGCTTCTCTTCGTTATTGAATCTATTATTATCAGTTTGCTCGGCGGCATTATCGGGACATTTATCGGTCTCAGCATTGCCTATGTCGGCGTAACATGGCTCGGATTTTCAATGGTGTTTTCGCTTTCCAGTATCTTTTTCGGAATCGGTTTGTCAGTTCTTGTCGGTGTTCTCGCCGGCGCTCAGCCGTCTTACCGCGCTGCAAAAATGAATCCGGTTGAAGCATTAAGAAGTATATAAGGAGGCGAAAAGTTGATCAGCATTGCACACAGCACAAAAATGGCAGTCGAGAGTTTGAGAAGCTCTAAGCTTCGCTCCGGACTTACTGCTCTCGGAATCATTATCGGCATTGCAGCCGTTATTGCAACTTTTACGCTCGGTACAAGTTTCGGCGCGTTTTTCTCCGATCAAATCAGCGCCAGCGGTTCCAATTATGTTATGATTATGTCGTCAAAGGAAAATTTATTCTTTGACCAACAAGTCGAAGTTGTCCGAAATACCCGCGGCGTTGCGGCGGTGTCTCCGATTCTTTCAAGTCCGGGCGTTGTTACGTTTATGGGCGAATCCCGCAATTATTCGATATCGGGGGTGGAAGCGGATTATGCGTCAATCGGATCGATTCCGATTGTGGAAGGCAGTTTCATCAGTGATCAGGACACATCTGCGATTGTTATCGGAAAAACGATTGCCGAAGAAGATTTCAAAAATCAGATCTCAGCGAGAAGCACGGTTGAAATTACGCTTTACAACCAAGATACAAAAGAATATGTCTCGCGGACTTTCAGAGTTAAAGGAATTATCGGCTCGGATACCACAAATATTATTTCCGGCGCCAATTCAAATACGGCAATTCATATCCCGCTCTCGGTTATTCGTGAAATGACAGGCAGAGATGATTATCCTTTGATGATTGCAATGTCGGAAACCGAAGAAGGCGTTAAAGATGCCGATGCCGAAATCAGAGTTAATTTGGCTCGCAATTTAGGAATTTCCGAGAGACGTTTGAATGATTCTGATATGGTTCCGTTCCGAACAATGAATCAGGCGTCACTTTTGGAACAAGTTGAAAGTATGACCTATACGCTTCAGCTGTTCTTAGTTGCGATCGGCGGTATTTCTCTTATTGTCGGATCAGTCGGCATTATGAATATTATGTTCGTGACTGTTACCGAAAGAACGAAAGAAATCGGCACATTCAAAGCGCTCGGCTACACTTCAAAAGATGTTTTAATTATGTTCCTGATTGAATCGATTGTTATCAGTTTAATCGGCGGCGGAATCGGAACTCTTATCGGTTTAGGAATTGCTTATCTCGGCTCAATGCTGATGGGCGTTTCAATGTCGCTTCCGCTTCTTGAAATTCTGGCAGGAATCGCTGTTTCAGTTCTCATCGGCGTGATTGCAGGTGTTTATCCGGCAAACCGCGCTGCAAAAATGAATCCGGTAGATGCTTTGAGATCGGTTTAATTTTTCCGACCTCATCATTCCGCCTTTTTTATTTTTTTTGTTTTTTTCTGTAAAAAAAGTTTTTATTATTTTTCAATTTCAGCGAAGATTTTCTGCCGTTTTCCATGATTTTCGAACATAATCGGGGAAATCATCGTTTTCTTTAATCCATTTTTCTAAAAACGATTTTGTTTTCGGGTCAGACGGATAACCGCTTCCGAAATCAACTTGCTCTCTTTTCTTTATTTCTTCAATCAATTCGTCGCGGTGCGTTTTCGCAATAATTGAAGCTGCCGATACCGCCGGACTGATTGTATCCGCTTTGTGTTTTGAAATAAATTCAACGTTTTCCGCTTGCTCTTTGAATTTTTTGGAATATTCTTCTTTGACGCGGCGTGCAAATCTGTCTTCTAAAACATCGGCGGCGTCTAAATAAACCGTTGTAAACGCGTTTTCTGCCGGCATTGATAATTCTTCCATAACTTTTGAAAAACAGAGAACCATGATTTCATTCATCGTCATAATTTTTCTCAAATCATCAATTTTCTTCGGCTCAACTTCATAAACATACCAAGAGGTTGCGTATTTTTTAATTGAAATCGCAAGCTGCTCTCTTTTCTTCGCCGTCAGCTTTTTTGAATCATCTACGCCTAAAATCCGAAGTTTGTTTTCCTGCTCTTTCGTAACGCAAACGCCGGCAATGCACATCGGCCCGATAACCGGACCTTTTCCGGCTTCATCAATTCCCAATATTTTCAAAAAATCCCTTCTCTTTTTTGTTTTTGATTCACGGTTTTATTATTTTAACAAATTTGATTTTTCAATATCTTTCTTTACCTTTAATTGTTTGTCTATTTTTGCTTTAACCGTCTCTTTTAATATCAGAACAGCTATACATTTTTTTATTATGGCCCGCATTATTCCGGAAGAAGAACGTTCTTCAGAACCGCTCGACACTGAAAATATTATCCATCATCCGGATATGGTTCGCGCAAATGAGTGGATCGTATCGGAATATGAAATCCCGCAGCGGAAAATCTGCATTTTTATTCCTTGCTCTAAGAAAAAACCATATCATGAAAGCCCGTCTCATCAAAAATTCGATGAAATCATTTTTTCAATGATGACGCCTGATGATGTTCATATGGTGACTTTCGGAACCTGCGGCGTTGTTCCAAGAGAACTCGATGTCGAATATCCTTTTATGAATTATTCTTTCATGATGGGGCAATGCAATGTTACAAAAGTCAAACGCGACTTTTTAAAAACAGAAACCAAACGGCTGGCAGAATATTTGGAGCGGACCAAAGACAATTATGAACACCGAATCGCTTACTGTATCGGCGATTTCAGAGAAGCGATGATTCAAGCCGTTGAACTGACGCAAATTCCGGTCGATATTGTTCCGAAATCCGAAACAATTGATAAAAATATTCAGCCGAATAAAAAATTCATTTTCAACAGTTTATCCTGCGCGGATTATTTATCGGATTTTTCAAGCGCGATTCAGTCGGCAATGAAAAAGGCAGGCATTTCCGAAAAAGTGCCGATTAAAGAGCTGAATCTTTCCGATTCTTCCGATAATTCCGGCGCGGAAGACACAGAATGGTATGAAAGTTGATAAGATTTATCTTATTTTCTTTTTAATTTCATTTTTTTTGTAATTTTGTTTTAACTTCGTTTTTTTACTTCTGTTTTTTAAGTTTTGTTTATTCTATCTTTCTTAGATTTTTGTTTGGATTTTACTTTGTGAAAACCAAATGTTTTCAGTTTTGTAATTTTTTGCAGCCGTCTGAATTTTTGCCTTTTTTTGTTTAATCATCGAAACATTAAAATCCTATTTCAGTAATTTATATAATGTTTGAATTTGCAGAATACTTGCATTAATTCGCCATTTAACTCGAATCTTCCTTAGAATATTCTATTAAAGTCGATAAGTTGTACAGTCGTACGAATATGCCGGTTGGGGGTCTGTTTTTCAAGCAACTGTTGCGTTAATTTTGCAGCTACGCGTATTTGAAAAACCGTTGCTTCATTGATGTTATGGAGGTTACATCAATATGAAATCGTGTTTAATTGATACAATTTTCCTTTCCGACAAACGGAAAAATCTGCTCCTCCTTCTTCTGGAAGGGCCGCAGACATCGGATGATATCAAAGATAAATTGAATGTTAATTGGGGAGCAATGATTCCTCAAATCAAAAAATTAGAAGAATGGGATTTAATTGTTAACAAAGACCGTGTTTATTATCTGACTGATATCGGACGCGCAATTTCTAACAACTCAAAACAGCTTCTGAATATTTTGTGTGTTTATGAAAACAATCAAAAATATTGGGCGTCCCACGATTTGTCCGGCATTCCGCCGCACTTACTCAATCGTATCGGGGAACTCGGTCCATGCAAAGTTATTGAATCGGATCTCGCGCATGTTTTTGATGCCAACAAAGAAGTGGTCGAAGCAATGGAAGACGCAACATTTTGCGTGACACTGTCTAACTTTTTCCAGCCTCAGTACAATAAAATGTACAACCAAATGATTAAAAACGGATGCGACTTGACTCTGATTTACTCTCAATCTGTTTTTGAAAGAATTATTTCCGAATACATCTATGACGGTGTTTCGGAATCAGACGACGTCAAATTTTTGGATTGGAAAAACACTCGATTCTTTGTCCTTCCTGACGGGCTCGACATTACCGAAATTTCCGTAACGCAAGACATTACGCTTCTCGGACTTTTCGACAGTGATGATCGTTTCGATTCCCGCTACGTTTTAGGTCGCGGCGAACGCGCACGCAGTTGGGGTCTCGAGCTTTACAAACATCTTGCAAAAGACAGCAAAAGAATTGAAACAAATGTTAAAGATTAATTTCTTAACATTTTTCCATTTAATAATATTTTTTTAACCGATTGATTTGGTTTTAATTTACTCGACATTATCCAGCGGCATTTTCTCAAATCTTTTTTTGTGTTTACATTCATTGCCAATCTCAAGTCATTAACAATGTAATTGTAATCCGGCTGCTCTTTTTCGATGCCTGCCGCATCTAAAATATTTATTCCGGTCGGCACAATCAGTTTTGTATTTTTGTGAAAAACAGTATCCGGACGAATTCCTCTTTTTTTACAGGCCGTAATCGGAACATACACCGAAAGCGCCGGCTCTTCGCAAGTGTTGTATTTTTCCAACACATCGTCAATAATGTCGGATTCTACAAGCGGCAAATCACACATGGCAACCAAAACCGGACCGTTTACTTTGGCGGCTTTGATTGAATAAATCATATCGCCGACATAATTTCCTTCCGCGGCTTCAATGATTTGAATTTCGGGATATTCTTTTTCAATGAGTGCTTTTGTTTTCGGCGTTGCTTGGGTGACTGATACATAAATTCGCTCAATGCCGTTTGCATTTTCAAGTGCGCTGATAATGTATGAAATCAACGGTTTTTTGTTTAATTTTATACAGGATTTTTCGCCGGCTCCCATTCGCTGAGCCAAACCGCCTGCCATAATTAAAGCATCCAAATTATCCCTCCGCAGAAAACGTGAATGATGACAGCGACAGCCGCGATTGCCGAAACACGGCCGGCTTCATTGGATATGCCGATGCCGTCTCCGTTTAATCCTTCAAAATGACGGTTGCTGATTTTCAGTATAATGAAAGCGGCAAGCGTTGACGCAATTAATGCGGAAAATCCGACCAGTCCCAAAAGTATGAATGAAACCGATGCCGTAAATGTCATTCCGATTATGAAATTTCGGCGCGTTCCGCCGGCAATCGTCATTGATCCGAGTCCTTCTTGGAATGATTTTCCGAAAGTTGCAATCGTCAGCATGGCTTGTTTTCCGCAGGTTTCGGCGATGATTACAGTGATTGCCATAATGGAAGCTGTCATTAAAGATCGAGCGAGTGTTTCTGATATTTCGGCTGATGAAATCATTTGCAGAATGTATGCAAAAAATCCTGAAAAGAGCAAGCTTTGTCCGAATTGAATATTTCCGGCGGCATTTTCAAGAGCGTAAAGTGAAGAATAAAATGCCAAAATCAAAAGAACGGCAAAAGCAACGCCGCCGATTCCAAGCGACATGTCTTTGAGTGCTTTTCTTTTCTTTTCCAACGAGCCGTGCGCGGTCATTCCGTCGCCCATATCGGCAACGCCGTCTAAGTGATTAAACCAAATAATACTGTAAACCGCAAGAATAATTGAAATAATCGTCAGCGGTGTCGGCAAAAACATTTCCGCGATAAATGCGACGCCGCCGATAAAAATTCCCAGCAGAAAGCCGACAATCGGGTACATGTAAAGGCGTTTCATCAACGCATCGATGCCTTCCATTGTGATGCCGACCGGAATCACGGATAAAAATCCGAATCCGGCTTTAAATGCTTCCCATATTGTCATTTCTGCGCCTCCTCATAAATCGCCCGCGAATACATATTTGCCGAAACGCCGCCCAAAAGACCGCCGACAATATCGTCTAAAAACATTCCTAAATCTTTTAAAATTCCGGGCTTGTTTTTATCAAAACGAACAAATTCAAATTTGCCTTTGCTTCCGCCGATATATTCGGCAACGGCTTCGCCTAATATTTCGTCGGCAATCACGAATGAAAGGTCGCTTTCAAACGACTTTTTGCTGAGTCCGGGAAGTTTACCGGCTATTCCTTCTCTTTCTAAAAGAATTGCCGTATAAATTAAAAGTTGAAGGTTTGTGTCGCTGACAGCAAAGTCAAATTCTCTTTTGAAAACCGCTTTTGCTTTCTCAATGGTTTCAATTCCCGGATGCGGCACATAAAATTCCATTGCTGTTTTTTCCAAATCGGCGTAAGTTATTCCGAGTTTTTCAAACTCGTCCATAATGGTTCGAGCCGATTCTTCTTCAATTACAGACGGCTGATTTTTCTTAAAATCTTCCCCCATGTCTGATAATTTCACTTCTCCCCTCTCCTTTCTTTTTTAAGTCTGATACTATTGTTTTTCTATTTCTCTTAACCTTTTCTTAAATCATTGATGTTAAGATCGGTACAAAATATCCGATTGCGGCGATTGCTAAGCAGCCGAAAAAGGCAGTAATGATTGATGTAATGATGATTAATATTGAGACGCGGGAAATATCGTTTCCATCAGGTTCTCTGTATTCGTTTCCGATGATGTATGTGTTCGGTTTTTCAAATCTGATTTGAAGCGCGCCGGCGGCGGCAGCCATCGGCCAACCTGAATTCGGCGAAGGCGTCGTTTTGTTTTCTTTAAATGCCAAACGAACGCCGTCAATCGGTTTTAATTTTTCTAAATTACCGACGGCGAAATTTGAAAAACCGGCGCCGATAAAAATTATGAAAGGTGAAAGTCTTGCCGGAATCCAATTCAAAACGTCATCGAATTTCGCGGAAAACCATCCCAAATGAATGTATTTTTCATTTTTGTAGCCGACCATCGAATCCAATGTGCTGGCGGCTTTGAATAAGTACGCCGCGGGAAGTCCGAACGGACCGAAAACAACGTAAAAGAAAATCGGCGTCAGCATAGCATCAACATAATTCTCGGAAATGGATTCAACAACAGCAGATGTAATTTGGCTTTTGCTGAGCTTTGACGTGTCGCGGCTGACGTATGTTTTGAGTTCGTCTCTGACCGTTTCAATGTCGTTGTCAAGCTTTTGCTGAATTTCTTTTGCCGGCTGAACCATACATTTGATTGCAAAAGTGGCTTTTAAGAAAACGGCTTGAATTAAAATGCCGATTGCTGTCGGAACAAAATCCAAATGCGCAATTCCGATAACAATGAATGAAATCGAAACTGAAAAAGCAATGACGATAAACGCCATCAAAATTCCGTATAATTTTCGATGAGTTTTCGGCGCTTTTTCTTTGAGGAATCCGATTAATTTTCCGATCCAAACAACCGGATGAATTGCAGCCGGCGGCTCGCCGAAAATCAAATCAATAAGCACTGCCAGTATTAATATTATAATTAATTCCTGCGGCGCATACGTTAAAGCCTCTGCAAAAAACTGAAGTACAGTCGGCAGCAATTCCGATAATTCAAAAACCATGATTTCACGACATTAAAAAATGATAAATTGAAATATAATTTAAAATTATGTTTTTACAAATTACTCTTCCGAGCTGTTTTTTCCGCGCTTTGCCGATTTCGGATTTTTGTCATTTTCTTCCTTTATTTTTCGGCACAGAGCAAGAACATGATTCTCATCTCGTTCTTCCATTATCGGGAGAATCACTTTTTCCCATTCATTTTTCAAGATGTCTTCCGTATTTCCTTCTTCCAAAAGACCTTCCATTATTTTTTCAACAACGGACGGAATGTGCGGAATGTAGCAATCGACACAACTCCAAACTTGACCGCCTTTTGAACTTTGAATGTATTTGCCGTTACTTCTTTCGTCTCGGCAGGGATAGAACGGACAATAGCAGAAAGTGCAATCTTGACCGATAAAGTGGCAGGGATAATATTCGCATGTTTCTCTTTTGTTTTGCTGAAGTCCTTGTTTGTGCGTGGACATAGCGGATTTCAGTTCGCTGTCTGCGAAATCTTTTGCCCATTCATCAAAAACAACAGCAATCGTTTTAATGAATTTTTCATTTTCGGGGCGGGTTCGAACCGCAATTCGAATATAATCTTCGCCGAGTCCTTTAAACGAAATACAATTTCGAATCAAGATGCCGTTTTTTGAAAAACGCTCGACTAATTCTGTGGATTTGACGGTTCGCTCGCTGATATCAATCAGTATAAAATTTGTAACCGCCACGCCCGGCTTAAAGCCCCATATTTTGGATAATTCGGATTTGAGGAAGTTTGCTTCTTCCAATATCAATTCTCGTGATTTTTTCAAGTAATCGCTGTTGACGCCGCCTTCCATTTCCATTAATGCCGCGCCGACATTTTCCTGAAGCGGGCTGAGGTTCCATGAAAGACGCGCATTGTTTAAAGCGTCTGCAATTTCAATATGCGCAACGCCGAATCCTAATCGAATTCCCGGAATTTCAAAACATTTGGTGAGCGATCTCATGGCAAAAAAGAATTTGTTTTCTGCCGCCAAATCACAAACGCTTTCAGCCGGATCGGATAATTCGATAAAAGCTTCGTCCATGAAAAGAACAGTTTCTGCCGTTTCGCATTTTTCGGCAAGTTTGATTAAATCTTCTCGCGTTCGAAGAACGGCGGTCGGATTGTTCGGGTTGCAAATAAAAAGAATTTTGGCGCCGATTTCTATGAGTTCCTCGGCTGTTATTGTATCCACTTTTTCCTGCGGAATATACACAATTTCTGCATTTTGAATGCGGCATTGTATTTCGTATTCGCCGAAAGTCGGATACGGGATAATGACTTTGTCGCCGTCGTTGAGAACGCATTGGCAAAAAAGACGAATAATTTCAGTTGAGCCGTTTCCCGGAATTATGTTTTCTTTCGTCAGTCGGGTTGCGCCGGCTGCCGTTCCGGAATTGACAAATGAAGCCGCAGCTTCTCTGTATTTAATATATCTGTTATCCGGATAATTGTATGATTCGGTATAAGCTTCCGCTGCCAATTTCATATAATCCAATCCGTATTCCGGATGATCAAAAGGTGTTTTGTACGGGTTGAGGTTGGCACTGAAATCTAATATGCCGCTTTCGGAAAGCCCGTATTTTTCGGCACTTTCTTTTATCAATCCGCCGTGAAGGCATCCTTGAAATGTTTGAATGTGTTTCTTAAGCGGATTTGATGGCGTTTTACTCATACTAATCTGGTATTAAATTGGGTTTTAACATATATTAATCTGTTCGTATGCTTCATTTTAATTGTTTTTTCGGCAACAGCTCTCGAAATAATATTCATTAAAACTCCATTCTTCTTTAAAATTTATCAGTCGGTATCTCTATATTCAAACAAACATTTATTCTTTTTATGTCTCGATTTCTTGGAATTGTTTCGGATATTGACGGAACGATTACGCACAATGACCGTAGTTTGTCAGAGTATGCGCTTCGTGCGGCTCAATCTCTTTCCGGCAGAATTCCGATTGTTTTGGCATCCGGAAACACGCTTTGCTTTACACGAACAATTTCTAAAGTTTTAGGCACGCGCTCTCCGCTGATTGCGGAAAACGGCGGTATTTTATTGCCTTCTTATGACGCGGTGCCGATTGTTGTTGAACCTTGCATGGATGAACTTTTGTCGGCTCTTTCGATTTTGAAGGATCATTTCGAGTTGAATGTTTTTGATTCCCGCGAGCGTGTGACAGATATTTCCTTTGCCAGAACCATTGACAAAGATGAAATTCTGCCGTTCTTGTCGGCTTTTCCGAATATTGATTTTGTAGATGCGGGATACGCTTATCATTTGACTGATAAAAATATCTGCAAGGGAAGCGCGCTTCAAACTGTTGCGGAAATGATGAATCTGAAAGCTGAAAATTTTGTTGCGATCGGCGATTCCAATAACGATATTGATTTATTTCAAAAAGCGGGCTTTTCATTTGCGGTTGCGAATGCGAATGAAAATGTTAAGCGAGAAGCGGATGTTGTTTTGGAAAATGAATTCGGCGACGGGTTTGCCGAAGCGATTGATTATCTTTTGAAAAACGATATGCTTGAACTTCGCGATGAAGATGAAAAAACGAATTTTTATGTGTCGGTTTGATTTTTTGAAAAATCAGGTCGGACAAAAACGAGTCGGCGCGCGATGAGCCAAAGGACAATTTTAAACAAAATCGAAAAAAGAAGTCTGATTTTATAAAATCGAATAAAAAAAGTTTAAGATAAATTTTGAATAATTTATCTTACCATGAATCCTCTTGCTTTGTCTTTGTCAACGATGATGTAATCTTTGACGGCGCTGACAGCGCTGAACGGAATCAAAATGAAATCTTCATCTTTTTGGTATTTTGCGATGTCCACTCCTTCTGCCGGTGTGACGACCAAGTCCATAATTGAACCGGTTTTGGCGTTAATGTGGATATCTTCAAGTGTTCCAAGTTCTTTGGCGTCTGTTGACATGATTTTTTTGTTGTCGAGAAGGCGTCTTGCATAGTATTTCATTGGCATTTCCTCTTTTGAATTGTGTGAAAGTTGTGATGAATCACATTATTTAATTATATGTTTCAAATAATAATTCTTTGATTGGTTTAATCTCTTTTCTTTTATATACATTTTCATTCTTGCGGCGTATTTCGCTTTTCATTTCCGGTTTTATCTGTACGCCATGGAATAATCGTCGTCGAGTAAATCTTTTTGCTTGATGATATCTTTCATCTTTTCATATTTTTCATTTAATTCTTCGCCGACGGAAGGCTTGATGGATTCAAGAGATTTCGAGAAATTCTCTTTTGTGATTAATTTCGTTTCCATATTTTCACGAAGCGCTGTCATAACTGCTTCACGGCAAACCGCTTCGATGTCTGCGCCTGTATATCTTTCTGTTTTTTCAGCGAGTTCGTCAATATTGACATCAGCGGCAAGCGGCGTATTTTTCAAATATATTTCAAATATGGCTTTTCTTCCGATGAGGTCCGGCGTTCCGACATAAACCAAACGGTCTAAGCGGCCGGGGCGAATCAATGCCGGATCCAATGTGTCGGGGCGGTTGGTTGCGGCAACGATGAAAACGTCTTTCAGGCGTTCGATTCCATCCATTTCAACAAGCATTTGATTCAATGTGCTTTCGGCGACCGATCTTGTTCCTGCGGATCCGCTTTCGCGCGCGGTTGCAAAGGCGTCAATTTCATCAAAGAAAATAATTGTCGGCGAG
>JGI996J12353_1000219_pt1 | contig 16403 bp, 14 predicted proteins | sample IntmicLarv5ML5BL_FD_12353 | JGI IMG/M metagenome (IMG submission 12353) | reverse complement strand
AAACTCAAAAAGAAGTGGATGATTGTGTCAAGCAATATGGTATGTCCCCAATAGAATTGATGGACTCAATTGGTATGTTTGATATCTACACGCTTGCTGCGCATTGTGTTCATTTGACTGAAAATGACATGGAGATTATCGCAAAGAAGAACGTGCAAGTTGCTCATAATCCGGGCAGTAATCTTAAATTAGCCAGCGGAATTGCTCCGGTGCCGCAATTATTATCTAAAGGAGCAAATGTAGCTTTGGGTACCGATGGAGCCTCAAGCAACAATAATCTGGATATGCTTGAAGAAATGCGCTATGCGGCACTTCTTCACAAAAATAATAGTGGCGATCCGACAATAATTTCGGCGGCTCAAGCATTACAAATGGGAACAAAGAACGGCGCTCAGGCATTAGGATTAGAAAACGTAGGGGCTCTTGGAGTAGGGGAAAAAGCGGATATTGTGCTTTTTAATACTCAAGAAGCTCACTGGTTTCCTAAATATAATATGATTTCTACATTAATTTATTCCGCTCAATCGTCAGATGTAAACGATGTGATTGTTAATGGGAAGATTTTAGTAAAAAATAAGGAAGCACTAACATTGGATCATGAAAGAATTTTCTTTGAAGTATCAAAAAAATCGTCTGATTTGATTGAGCGAAAATGAAATAGTTAGACTTTTTTGAAAATTTACGAGGCTTCTTTTTTGTCATATAATGAGAAGCGGTATTAGAAAAATAAATTATGTAGAAGAATGAAGGGTGGAGTAAAATCAATGAAACGAACCGTTCCGGTAGGAATTTCGAACAAGCATCTGCACATATCTCAAAAAGATTTAGAAGTATTATTTGGGGTTGGACATCAGCTGACGCCAACGAAAGAACTAGGTCAGCCCGGGCAATTTGCCTGCGCTGAAACTGTAGAAATGATAGGCCCCAAAGGCTCTTTTGGTAAGGTCAGAATTCTTGGCCCTATCCGTCCTGAGACACAAGTGGAAATTTCTTTGACTGATGCAATTCAATTGGGGATTAAAGCTCCGATTCGTGAGTCTGGAGAGCTAGAAGAAACTCCGGGACTTACTTTAGTAGGATCTGCCGGTAAAATTGAAATGGAGCGTGGTGTTATTATAGCAGCACGACACATTCATATGGATCCGAAAACTGCTGAAGAATACGGAGTTAAAGATAAAGACCTCGTGACCGTTCGAGTATGCGGACAACGTGGACTTCTTTTTGAGGAAGTTTTAGTTCGTGTACGTGAAGACTTTGCTCTGGAGATGCATGTAGATACTGACGAAGGAAATGCAGCAATGCTTTCGAATAGTCAAGAAGTGGAAATTGTCTAAGAAAGAAGTAATTAATTTAAATAAACAAGACCTCCTATCGTAGAATAAAATCTAAGATAGGAGGTCTTGTTATGTTCGACCAAAAAGGAATGAAACATTTTGGAACTGTAATTATTGAAGAAGTACTACGGCTGAGAGAAGATGGTAAAAGCCATCATGAAATTGCAAAGCATTTTGAGCTTAGAAATATTAAAGCAATTAGAAATCTTATCCAACGTCATCGCCAAAAAGAAGAACGATTAAAATTGGGGATACTGCCCAAGAAGGTAGGTCGAAAGCCGAAAAAACCAGAAACTTTGGAAGAAGAAAATCAAAGGCTCAAGAAAGAAGATGAGATTCTCCGACTTTTTCGCCAAAAGGAGGTGAAACATCAGTGGACTGCAGAGTAAAAAGGACAGTACTCTCAATCCTTTTTGTACAAGATTTTCCAAGTTGGCAGAAGCGGTTGTTATCGCTTCTCCCGACTTTAATCTGGTTACTTTTAACCTATAAAGAGCCTATAAAAAAGAAAAGATCGCCAGTGAACTCACCCTTTGCAGCATACCTCATGTATATACCAACAACTGGGTTCATCATATGGAATAGCGCTCTCTATGTTAAGGAAAGGAAACTGCTATGATAATAGTGTAATCGAAGGATTCTTTAGTATTCTCAAAACCGAATTAATTTATCTGAAAAACCAAGGATTTTTGCCGAAGCCAGGCGAAGTATAAAATAATAGATTCACTTCTACAACAGCCAAAGGCTGCAATTAAAAGCGTACAGACTTCGCTTGAAAGACGAAGTTTATCCGCTTAATTGATTTTCACAGTAGGGCTTTTTATTTTTCTGTTTCACTTTTGGGATGTAGCGCAAGTTACTGCTCCCTTTTTTTATGTTTGATAATTGGTATCTTTTGAGAAAAAGTTGGGGTATAATTGAGAATAAAGGAGGTAATGATGAAAAACGAGCAATGGATATTTACAGAAATTAATCGAAGTGATTTATTTTGTTGGTCTGATTTTTTTCAATTACCTCCACTGGAAACGCATTTCTTTTTAACGAGAGGCCTCAGAACACTAGATGAAATAAATAAATTTCGCTTTGGAGCGAAAGAAGATTTATCTGATCCTTTTGAATGGGAAGGAATTCCAAAAGCGGCTGAGAGAATTTGGAAAGCTTTAGAGTCTGGCGAAAAAATCTGTATTTATGGTGACTATGATGTGGATGGAATTGTCGGTACTTCAATTTTAATTGAAACAATCCAAAGACTTGGGTTTTCTGCAGAATATTATATCCCAGATCGGCAAGAAGAGGGTTATGGCTTAAATGAAGAAGCACTTTCTAGACTTGAAAATTTAGGAATTAGTCTTTTGATTACTGTAGACTGTGGTACAACTTCGGTGGAGTTGATAAATAAATATCAAAATTCGGGAATGGATATTATTGTAACTGACCATCATTTACCGGCAGAAAAGTTGCCAAACTCTTTTGCATTAATCAATCCTCAGTGCATGAGCGGCAAAGTAGATCCACTAGCCGGAGCGGGAGTCGCCTTTAAGTTGGCTCATGGCTTATTAAAATTTGTCCGTAAATCCGAGGATGAAATTCAGGATTTATTGGGATGGGTAGCATTAGCAACCGTTGCTGATATGGTGCCATTGCAAGGCGAAAATCGTATCCTTGTAAAACTTGGGCTTGAAGAGCTCAGAAAATCGTCATCTGTAGGCATACAGGCTTTGGTTTCGGTTGCTGACATTCAGCAATCTGCTATCAGTGAAAGAGATTTGGGATTTGCATTAGGGCCGCGCTTAAATGCATCAGGTCGGTTAGAAACAGCTAAATTGGGAGTAGAATTATTTCTGTGCAAAGAGCAGCATCAAGCAAATGAAATTGCGATTGCATTGAATGAGATTAATTCCGAACGAAAACAGATTGAAAAATTAATTCTTGATCAAGCAAAAAATCTGATAAAATCTTTTACTGAGTTGCCTTGGGGAATTGTGCTTTATCAGGAAGACTGGCACCCCGGTGTTATCGGAATTGTTGCTTCAAGATTGGCAAAAGAGTACTGGCGACCAGTAATTTTGCTAGGTGGTGTTGGAGAGGATATAAAAGGTTCCGGTAGGAGCATATCGGGGCTAAACCTGTATGAGGCACTGTATTTGTCTAAAGAGTTTATCGACAAATTCGGCGGTCATAAGCAGGCAGCTGGTTTGAGTTTAAAAAAAGAAAATATTTCTGATTTTCGAGATAAATTTTCCGAATCTATTAAGCAATTAATTGGCGAAGAGGATTTGATCCCAAAGCGTGAATTTGATGGCATGTTGGCATTATCGGAAATTGATGATAAATTATTAGAAAGGATTTCATCATTTGCACCGTTTGGCATTGATAATCCGGCGCCTAAATTTTTGTTTCCTTATATGAAGATTGATTCGGCGCGAGCGTTGGGAGCAGAGCGTCAGCACTTGAAAATTCACATTCGAGATGGCTCCTGTGTAATGGAAACCTTGCTTTGGAACTGCGGTGAAGCAATTAAAGAAGTGCAAAATAATGAGTTAATTCATGGGATTGGGTCGATTCGAAAAAATAGTTGGAATGGAAGAGAGACTCTTGAACTTAATTGGGAGTATTTTTCTTTGAAGCCAAATCTCAAACTTAATAGTAAGCAAATTCCATTGGAGAAAATCTCTAAATTGGAAAAAAAAGTATTTTCAACCAATAGAGCAGATTTCACTGAATGTTACCGACTTTTACAGGCTTTTGGGAAGACTACCTCAATGCTGTCTGTAGAGCGGATGGGCTTGCAATGGCTGAAAGAAAGAGCAGATTTTTCTTGGGCAGAATTTGATTATTTTTTACAAGTTTTTGAAGAATTGGGATTAATAAGAAAAGTGAGCGAAGAATTGATTGCCTTTGAAAATAATGCTGAAAAGCAGACTTCTTTAGAAGAGTCGCCTACTTATCGAAAGCAAAAAGAGGAAGTGAAGAATGTTCTATGAGTAAATATAGGTGGCAAGATTCTATTAGAACAATACCTGATTTTCCCGAACCGGGAATATTGTTTCGAGATATTACAACACTGCTGAAAAGTGGTGAAGATTTTTCAGCAATGATTGATGAACTTTCTGAAGTGGTATGGCCTTTAAAGCCGGATGTAATTATTGGACCTGAGTCAAGAGGATTTATTATAGGTGCAGCAGTTGCGTATCGTTTACAATGTGGCTTCGTTCCGCTTCGAAAGCCTAATAAGCTCCCGACAGAGGTATTAAGGCATGAGTATCAGTTGGAATATGGAACAGATGTGCTGGAAATTCATCGAGATGCGATTCAAAAAGGGCAACGGGTTGTTTTGGTGGATGATTTGCTTGCAACCGGTGGAACTGCGGGAGCGGCAGTAAAAATGATTGAGGAGCTCGGCGGCATTGTTTCCGGATTAGTTTTTTTAATTGAACTGAATTATTTGAACGGACGAGAAAAACTCGAAAATTATCCGGTACAGACCTTATTACAGTATGATTAACGTTAAGTATCAGGGGGATTATAGTGGGTGAATGCGAAAAAACTGCAATGACTGAGGAAGAAAAAAAATTAGCATGGCAAGAATTTAACGGAATTTTATCTCAACTTCAAAATTCCTTGAATTCAGACGAGGTGAAGGTGCTTACAGAAGCATTTTTACTGTCTTTGACTGCCCATGACTCCCAGCGTCGAAACTCCGGCGAGAGTTATATTTTCCACCCATTAGGAGTTGTGCAGATATTAGTTGAGTTGCAGGTTGATTTAGTAACCTTGGAAGCGGCAATTTTGCATGATGTGGTGGAAGATACCTCGGTAACTTTAGAAGATATTATAGATAAATTTGGCTCGGAAGTTGCTCTGTTAGTTGATGGAGTTACGAAGCTTAATCGAATTGAGTATAAATCCAAGGAAGAGCAGAAAATGGAAAGCCATCGTAAAATGCTCTTGGCGATGGCAAGAGATCTTCGAGTTGTGGTAATTAAGCTTGCTGACCGTCTACATAATATGCGTACTCTATCCTACATGACTGAGGAAAAGCAGAAAGATGTTGCGCGAGAAACTTTGGAAATATTTGCTCCTTTGGCTCATCGCCTGGGAATGTTTAATATTAAATGGGAATTAGAAGATTTAGGCTTCAGGTATTTAGAGCCTGACCACTATTATGATTTAGTTGAGCAGGTACGGCAACGTCGTGAAGAAAGGCAAGCTAATATCCAAGAAGCTATTGATAGTATCAACGAAAAATTGGGTGAAGTCCTGATTAAAGCAGACATTAATGGCAGACCGAAGCATTTATATAGTATTTGGCGAAAAATGCAAAAAGACCGTAAACAATTATCTGAGATTTATGATCTGTCAGCAGTCAGGGTTATTGTTGAATCTGTTAAGGATTGCTATGGGGCACTGGGAATTGTTCATACCCTTTGGAAGCCGATTCCCGGTCGATTTAAAGATTTTATTGCAGTACCCAAATCGAATATGTACCAATCTCTGCATACAACGGTAATTAGCTCAAATGGAACGCCTTTGGAAATTCAAATCAGAACCCATGAAATGCATCGCATTGCCGAATATGGTATTGCGGCTCATTGGCGTTATAAGGAAGGGCAAGTTGTCGGTGGTCGTAGTTTTGATGAGAAGCTTTCTTGGATCAGGCAGCTCTTAGACTGGCATCAGGATATGCGAGATACCAAAGAATTTATGGAGACTTTGAAAGTTGATGTATTTGCGGATGAGGTATTTGTATTTACTCCTCGAGGCGATGTCGTTGAGCTTCCGGCAGACTCAATTCCGATTGATTTTGCATACCGTGTTCATACTGATGTAGGAAATCGATGTACAGGGGCTCGTGTAAACGGTAAAATGGTACCTTTGACACATAATTTGAAAAACGGTGATATTGTTGAAGTAATCACAACAAAAGGAACAAAGCCCAGTTGGGATTGGATTTCACTGGTAAGAAGTCCGGAGACCAAAAATAAGATTCGTCAATGGTTCAAAAAACAAAATAGAGCTGAAAATATTGCTAAAGGGCGGGAAGCGTTAGAGAAAGAAGCAAGACGATTAGGCTTTGATATTAAAGAGTTTATAAATTCAGAGAGTATGGCTGAAATTGCCAAAAAAAACTGGGGTACTGAAGAGGATTTATTGGCAGCCATCGGCTATGGGGGAATTACATTAAATGCGGTTGTAATTCGCCTGACAGAGCAATACAAGAAAAAGCATAAAGAAAATAAGCCTAATAATACAGCAATGTCACAAGTCTCTGATTTTAAGCCAAAGGGTAAAAAAACGAAAAATAATCATGGGATACTGATTAATGGCGAAGCCGGAATGATGATAAGAATCGCTCGCTGTTGCAGTCCGGTTCCTGGGGATCAAATTATTGGTTATATTACTCGGGGGCGAGGTGTTACAATTCATAAACTGGATTGTGTTAATGTACAAAATCAAAATATAAATGATGAAGTCAATCGCCAAATCTCTGTAAGTTGGGATGGTACTTGTGATGATGAGTCATATAATGTGGGGATTGAAGTTTTAGCAGTTGATCGGCCGGGGATTTTAAACGAACTCATGTCTGTAATTATTGAAGCAAAAACCCACATTTCCTCAATGAATGCGAAAGTAAACAAAGCAAAGCAGATTATTATCAATTTTGAGGTGGCTGTAAAAAATACTAATCAGTTAGCGAACCTTATGAGCAAGCTGAAAAAGGTACGAGATGTGTACTTGGTAGGTCGTGCTGATAATGGCAAAGGGGGAGATGAAAGTTGAAGATAGTGGTTCAAAGAACACGATTTTCGGCTGTTCATATTGATGGAAACGAAACTGTGCAGTGCGGTCAGGGGTTGACAATTCTTTTGGGAGTTGCCAAGGGAGATGCTGAAAAAGATGCGGAATTTTTGGCAAGAAAATTGGTCAAACTTCGGATTTTTGAAGACAAGAATCAAAAGATGAATTTGAGCGTGCTGGATATAGGTGGAGAATGTTTGATTGTTTCTCAATTTACTTTATATGGAGACTGCCGAAAAGGAAATCGCCCCGGCTTTGATCAGGCTGCTGACCCGCTTACTGCGAAGCGATTGTATGAGTTCTTTATTGAGCAAGTTCGCTTACAGGGACTTAAAGTACATACCGGGATTTTTCAAGCGAATATGGGAGTTGAGCTCTGGAATGATGGGCCGGTGACTTTGATTTTAGAAAGCCCTTAAATTAGATAAAGGAGAAGTGAAGAAATGAAATTATTAGGTTTTGCACTGGGAGCTCTACAAACCAATTGTTATATCTTGGTTTGTGAAAAAACAAGTCAGGCAGCAGTGATTGACCCCGGAGCAGAGGCAGAAGCTCTGATTAGGGAAATCAAAAATCAAAAATTAGACATCAGGGCTATTTTATTGACCCATGGACACGGAGATCATATCGGTGCAGTGGAGCCATTGCGAGCTATAACGAAAGCCCCTCTGTATATACATTCATCCGATGCGAATATGATTACTGATGCAAATCGGAATTTTTCATCATTTATGGGCGAATCTCTGGCCTGCAAAGAGCCTGAGCATTTAGTTAAGGATCAAGATATCATTTCCATTGGTGAAGAGATTTCTTTAAAAGTATTGCATACTCCGGGTCATACTCTGGGGGGAGTGTGTTATCATTTAGAAAAAGAAAAATTACTTTTCGCTGGAGATACTTTGTTTGCTGAATCAATTGGAAGAACAGACTTCCCGGGTGGCTCTTATGCGACTTTGATTCATGGAATCAAGGAAAAATTATTAATTTTACCAGATGAAACGAAAGTTTTTCCGGGACATGGCCCGGAAACGACGATTAGCTGGGAAAAAGATCACAATCCATTTATTCGATAGGAGGAAATGATTGATATATTATGAAATCATTTAGTTGGTCATGGAATCGCCTTGCAGTGGGAGCAGTCGTCTTATTTTTGCTTTATATGTCATTGCCGATTTTTTTACTTCTTGTACTTTCCTTATTGGCTTCGCTCTTGCTACTACCGTTAGCTAATTTTGCCGAAAGACAATTACAGCGATTAAATTTGAGCCAAGATCAACGACGGAATGGCGCAATAATTCTGGTCTTTCTTTTAAGCGCAATTTGTCTGAGTTTCATCGGGCTAAATATTTTTCAGCCATTAATTCGGGAGATTGCAAGCTTTATTGCTACGCTACCGGAAACGATTAACTCACTTCAACAGAGTTTTGTTCGCCTATTAAGCGAAAGCCAGGATCTTTATTTTGCATTACCTGTGCAAATCAAAGAAATTGTGGATACAGGTGCTCAAAAAATTCTTACCTTTACAATTACTCAAATTAATTCACTACTTCAGATGATAACGAATCTAGCACCAGTAGCAATTCAGGCAGTATTGCTTCCATTTTTGGTTTATTATTTTTTAAGGGATCGTGAAGAGCTTCAAGAAGGTTCAGTCAAAATGTTTCCTGTCAGAAGGTATCCCGAAATTCGGTCATTATTGCATGAGCTCTGCGATGTTCTTTCCAAATATGTAAGAGGGCAAATTACGGTCTGTATTATCATTGGCGGATTTATTTTTTGCGGTACCAGTTTATTGGGGGTAAAATATCCATTAGTTTTAGGCTTGCTTTCATTTTTATTAGGTTCAATCCCTTATGCAGGAGCGATATTTGCATTTATTCCGGCTCTACTTCTAGCTTTATCAGTATCTGTTGATTTAGCACTCCAAGTGACAGCTCTGTACCTGTTTGTTTCATTCTTGGAAAATTATTTTATTGTCCCTAAAATAATGGGGAAAGTGGCTCAGCTTCATCCATTAATTATCTTGCTGGGAATGCTTTTAGCGGCAAATTGGTTTGGTCTTATCGGTATGATTCTTGCAGTTCCGGTTATGGCAACACTGAAGATTTTAATTCGCTTTGTTTGGAATTGGCGATAGATGGTAAAGGACAAGGAGGAAGTGACACATGATGAAAACCACGGATTTTAAGCAGATTCAAGAGGTACTTAAACGCAAAAGCTATAAAATGACTCCTCAAAGACAAGTTATTTTGCAGGCTTTTTTAGATTTTCCGGAAGAGCATTTGAGCGCTGAGGATGTATTGGCAATTGTACGGAAACAAGTAGAAAGCCTCGGGCTTGCAACGGTATATCGGACATTAGAGCTTTTTTCGGATTTAGGGGTACTTCATAAAATGGATTTTGGTGATGGTCGAAGTCGCTATGAAATGAATTCCTTCCAAGATAATCACTACCATCATCATTTGGTATGCCTTGAATGTAATACTGTGAAAGAATTTGATGATGATTTATTAGATGCTGTGGAAGAGGCCATTACCAAACAAGAAGGTTTTAAAATTGTTGATCATCAATTGAAACTTTTTGGGTATTGCTCGAATTGCCAAAAAAAGATGAGCGGAACCAATGGAAAGTGATCAACTCAGTAGGCAGTGGGCTGAAAAAACAGGGCACTTTTTAAAAAGTATTCGAGCTGAAATTTTTCAAATTACCGGCAGCAATCTTGAAAAACTTGAAATTGAATCGAAGGATAACAATTTGCTGGTTTATTTAAAGGGAAAAGGCGATCCGCCTTGGTCAATAATTCCCTTCAAAGATACGAGTCTTCAAGATGCGTATCCGATGCTTTATAAACACTTTAAAAAGCAATTGCAATTTTTGTCATTACCTTGGGGCGGGTTGCAAGGGGTTCGACCCACAAAATTAATGCATCGGCAGCTTGAAAGCGGACTTTCGGTTGATGAGGCAATTTCTTATATGGTTTCTAAATATGATTTGGAATTTGAAAGAGCAAGGCTTTTGGGCGAAATTGCAACTGTTCAACGAGAATATTTGAAAAAAATCCCCAATTCTATTGGACTTTATATCGGAATTCCTTTTTGCCCGAGCCGTTGTTTATATTGCTCTTTTCCAGGCGAGGTTCTTCCCCAAAAACAGCAAGAAATGGAAGTTTTCTTAAATGCTCTAGCAGAAGATATGAATGCAGTTTCACAATGGATTAAAAAAAATAATGTGAGAATTTCTTCCCTCTATATCGGTGGTGGAACGCCGACTTCGTTGCCTGATGTTTTATTTGAGCAGTTATTGAGTCAAATTCATTTTAATTTTGATTTATCTGAACTGACAGAATTTTCATTGGAAGCAGGTCGTCCAGAAACGCTATCAAAAGAAAAATTACGGTTGGCGTTTTCGGCAGGAATAAGAAGAATTAGTGTCAACCCACAGTCTATGCACCAAGAAACACTGGATAAAATCGGCAGAAATCATAAAATTGAAGAAATCATTAGTGCATATTATGAAACTCGAAGCCGAGGATTTTCGGTAATTAATATGGATTTAATTGCCGGATTGCCGGAAGAAGCAACTTTGGATTTTATGGATTCTCTTAAAAGAATCGTAGATTTAAAGCCGGAAAATATTACAATTCATTCTCTGGCCTTAAAGAAAGGTTCAAAATGGCTTGAACAAAACCAAAATGCGCCTTGCGGCTCAATAATGAGAGAAATGGTTGAAAATGGTAGAAGCTATTTATCCAGTCGTGGCTGGAAGCCTTATTATTTATATCGTCAAAGAAATTCGCCGGGGCATCTTGAGAATATCGGTTATGCAGTTTCCGGCACAGAAAGTCTTTATAATATTCAAATGATGGAAGAAACACACACGATTATTGGCATGGGCCCGGGATCGGCTACCAAAAAACAATCAAATCGTGGTAGAATAAGTAGTTATCATTTTCCAAAAGAGAGAAAGCTTTATCAGGAAAATATACATGAGTATTTAAAACGACGGAGCAAAATATTGGAAAATGACTTTGAGTAGCAGATTTAGGAGGAAAGGCAAATGACGCTTTTAGCCACAGTAGTGAGAGGAACTCACGATATTTTGCCAGCCGAAATCGGACGTTGGCAAGAACTGGAAAGTAGAATTCGGAAGCATTGCTCTCTTTATGGATATAAAGAAATCCGAACACCAATTTTTGAATATACCGAGCTTTTTTTGCGTGGCATTGGCGAAACAACTGATGTGGTAGAAAAAGAAATGTACACTTTTGAAGACCGAGCAGGTCGAAGCATGACTTTGAGGCCGGAATGCACAGCTTCCACTGTTAGAAGTTACTTGGAACATAAAATGTATGGAGAGCCAAATCAACCGACGAAATTATATTATATAGGGCCGATGTTCAGATATGATAAACCTCAAGCGGGGAGATACCGCCAATTTCATCAATTTGGCATTGAAGCGATTGGCAGTCATCATGCTGCAACTGATGCAGAAATCATTTCGTTGGCTTATGAATTCTTCGTTGATTTAGGCCTTACTGATTTGAATTTATATATTAATTCGGTTGGTTGTCCGAGTTGCCGACCAAATTATCAGGAAAAATTGAAAGAATTTTTTGTTCCTCATAAAGAAAAGATTTGCAAAGAATGCCTCAGTCGTTTGGAGCGAAATCCGCTACGACTACTGGATTGTAAAAATAAAAATTGCCAAAATATCTCAGTAGATGCTCCTAAACTGCTGGATCATTTGTGTGATGAGTGTAATTCTCATTTTGATAAAGTAAGAAGTTTGCTTACTGCAAATCAGATTTCTTACACTATAAATACCCGTCTTGTTCGTGGTTTGGATTATTACACAAAGACTGCTTTTGAAATACAATATGCCCAATTAGGGGCACAAAGCGCAATTTGTGGCGGTGGAAGATATGATGGTCTCATTGAAGAATGTGGCGGCGATTCTATCCCCGGTATTGGCTTTGCAATGGGAATAGAAAGAATTTTAATTGCCTTAGACCAGCAAAATTTACTTCAAGAATCTGATACAAACACGAAAGTTTTTGTAATGCCATTAGCGGAAGAAGCAGAAAGTAAATGCTTTGAGATATTGCAAAAGCTCAGAAAATCCGGGATATCTGCTGAAATGGACTTAATGTCACGAGGTGTGAAAGGCCAGATGAAGCAGGCCAATCGTTTAGGAGTACATTGGGCGATTTTGCTTGGCGAGGATGAGCTTTCACAAAATACGATTACCTGCAAAAATATGGTGCAAGGCGAGCAGTGTGTGGTTAAGATGGTGGATTTTGAAAAATGGATTGAAAATTTGAGGGAGGAAGAATAATGTCTGAAATGGTGAAAGGATTACGTAGTATTTTTTGTGGAGATATTTCGACAGCAATAGATGGAAGTACAGTGACGGTTTGCGGATGGGCGTCTAAGCGCCGAGATCACGGTGGGTTGATTTTTATTGATCTGCGGGATCGAAGCGGGATTGTTCAATTGGTCTGTGCTCCGGATTGGGCGCCGGAGGCTCATGAGGAAGGCGATAAAGTACGCGGCGAATATGTATTGCAAGTATCCGGCACAGTTTGTCGTCGCGCTCCGGAAGCAGTTAATCCACTTCTTTCCACCGGTGAAATTGAAATTCATGTTATGGAGCTAAAGATTTTAAATTCCGCGCAAACACCGCCATTTTATATTCAAGATAATGTGGAGGTAGACGAATCAATTCGATTGAAATATCGTTATTTGGATCTTCGTCGACCGGAAATGCAGAAGAATCTGATTCTGCGTCATAAAGTCACGAAAGCGATGCGTGACTATTTGGATGGCCGCGGATTTTGTGAAATTGAGACACCAATGCTTACCAAAAGCACTCCGGAAGGAGCTCGCGATTACTTGGTACCTAGCCGGGTGCACCCGGGCGAGTTTTATGCTTTACCACAGTCGCCGCAGCTTTTTAAACAGCTATTAATGGTTGCCGGAATGGAAAGATATTTCCAAATTGTTCGTTGCTTCAGAGATGAGGATTTGCGGGCAGATCGTCAACCGGAATTCACGCAACTGGATATTGAAATGTCATTTATCGAAAGAGAAGATGTTTTGGCAATGGCAGAGCAGATGATGGCATTTGTCTTTAAAGAAGCTTGTGAGGTTGAGATTCCGACTCCATTCCCACGGATGTCCTACCAAGAGGCTATGACAAAGTATGGTTCTGATAAGCCAGATCTTCGGTTTGGCATGGAATTAGTTGATGTATCAACTGTATTTTCTAGCACAGAATTTAAAGCATTTTCGTCAGTTCTTGCTAATGGCGGAGAAATCAAATTAATTTGTGTCAAAGGTCAAGCCGGTATGCCGCGGAGAGAGTTGGACAGCTTGATTACTTATGTAAATCGATTTGGCGCGAAAGGCTTGGCTTGGATCGGATTTGCAGAAGATGGCTTAAAATCGCAAATCGCAAAATTTTTAACTGAGCAGGAAATTGCAGATTTGAAAATTGTGGCAAATGCCGAAGAAGGGGATTTACTTTTAATTGTCGCTGACCAGTCAAAAGTTGTGGCTCAGGCTCTGGGTAATCTTCGGATTGAGATGGCAAAGCGCTTGGATTTGATTGACCCCAAAGAGCTTAACTTCCTCTGGGTTCTGGACTTTCCAATGTTTGAAAAAGACGAGGATAATAATCGCTTTGTCGCAATGCATCATCCATTCACTTCACCTTTGGATGAGGATATTGAAAAACTTCAAACGAATCCGGAAAGTATTAGTGCCAAAGCCTACGATATGGTCTTGAATGGTACTGAGCTGGGTGGCGGAAGTATTCGGATTTTCAATCGGGAGGTTCAAGAGAAAGTTTTTGCAGCAATTGGCATGGATAAAGAGGAAAGTCTGGAGAGATTTGGATTCTTGTTGGATGCCTTTGAATATGGTGTACCGCCCCATGGTGGGATTGCTTTTGGCTTAGATCGGATTGTGATGTTAATGTCCCAATCCGACTCGATTCGTGATGTAATTGCGTTCCCAAAAACTCAAAGTGCATCCTGCTTAATGACAGATGCGCCGTCTTTTGTTGCCAGGAAGCAATTAAAAGAGCTGTCGATTGCTCTTGATTTGCCGGAAGAAGTTGAATAGATGACTTGCAGAAGTGCCTTGGCTTTGTTAGTATATTAATAGAATATAAAGTTTCCCTGCGGTGTTCGAGGACAGCTCTTTCGTTTTGAGCCAACACTTCTACATTGGGAATCCAAGTTCACAGTGGCTCTCAGGCCGGCATTGACCGGATTTGAAATATTGTTGAGGAGGGTACCCACCTGCACGAGCAGGTTCAAAACTGGAGTTATAGACGGCATGGTGGGGTGTTGATGAGTTAGCTTGGTTTTTGCCAGGCTAACTTTTCTATCTGGAGGAAAATGATTTATGGATTTTTTATTGCGTGCAAAGATGCTTTATGGCGACCAAGAAATACTTTCTCTCAAAGAGAAGAAAGTCGCCATTTTTGGCGTCGGTGGAGTAGGGTCGTTTGCCGCAGAAGCACTGGCTCGCAGCGGTATTGGTGCTATTACTCTAGTTGATTTTGACCGAATTGCAGCTTCGAATGTGAATCGTCAGCTTCCAGCAAGAATTGATACCATTGATCGTTTAAAAGTAGAAGTGGTCGAAGAAAATATTTTAAAAGTTCAGCCTGATTGTTGCGTGACAATTCATTCAAAGATATTTAAAAATCCTCAGGAGACTCCTGAGGTGTTATCTTTATCTTGGGATTTTGTAGTTGATGCAATTGATGATATTCCGGCAAAAGCTTCATTGTTGGAGTGGGCATATCAAAATAAAATTCCTGTGGTTTCCGCAATGGGGGCAGGAAATAAAATAGATCCGACAGCTTTTGAGATTGCTGATATTTCTAAAACTCATACTTGCAGCTTGGCAAGAGCACTTCGTAAAGCCTTGCGAGATAAGGGAATTACGAAGGGGATTAAAACGGTTTTTTCGACAGAAAGTCCTCGGAATATAAAGTCAGAAATTGGCCCTGGCAGTATTTGCCACGTAACAGGTACAGCGGGTCTAACTGTTGCCTCGGTTGTAATTAATCAGCTAACTTTAAAGGAGGAACTACTATGTTAATCGATTTACGCAGCGATACCGTAACTAAGCCTACTGATGAAATGAGAAAAATCATGGCAATGGCTCCGGTCGGTGACGATGTATATGGCGAGGACGATTCAGTAAATGAATTGGAAAAAATGTCGGCTGAGCTATTTGGAAAGGAGGCTGCGCTGTTTGTTCCTACCGGTACAATGGGAAATCAGTTAGCGATTTTAACTCATTGCCAAAGGCAGGATGAAGTTTTGTGTGAAGAAAATTCGCATGTATTTTACTTGGAATGCGGTGCTGCTGCAGTGATGGCCAGTGTGCAAATCAGAACTTTGAGCTCCGAAAAAGGGCTACTTACTCCCGAATTACTGGAAAAGCACTGGCGAGGTACAGATCTTCATTATCCGACTACTCGTTTAGTTTGGATTGAGAATACCCTTAATCGTGCCGGTGGCATCGTTTATCCACTATCAACCCTTAAAGAAGTGCAGAAGTGGGCGAAAGAGAAAGAGTTGATGCTTCATATGGATGGAGCACGCATTTTTAATGCTTCGGTCGCTAGCGATATATCGGTTGCAGAAATTGCATCAACAGTAGATTCTGTAATGTTTTGTATCTCAAAGGGGCTTGGTGCTCCAATTGGTTCTGTGCTTGTTGGCACAAGGGAATTTATTGAATCTGCGAAGCGTTGGCGAAAAATGATGGGCGGTGGAATGAGGCAAGCCGGAATTGTTGCGGCAGCTGGAATTTATGCTTTAAATCATCAGGTAGAGCGACTGGTCGAAGATCACAACTTTGCAAAAGAGATTGCCTTGCGTCTTCAGCAGTTGGGCTATGAGTTGCCGGCAGGTATTCCGGAAACTAATATTTTAATGGTAAAAGCTCCGAGTCATTATTCAAATGACAAAGAATTTGCTCAAAAACTCAAAGAAAATAATATTCTGGTAAATTCTTTTGGAAATAGAATTATTCGTGTTGTAACCCACCAAGATGTATCAATTGATACATTGCCCCGGATTGTGGAAGTGTTCAAAAGACTTCAGGAGGCCTAAAATGAGTCTATTTGGTGAGGAAAAACCAGATGTTCTAGAGCTGGAGGCTATCAATCCGTTCATGCCTTTAGCGGCTCGAATGCGGCCGCGAAAGCTAGACGATGTCATTGGACAAGAACATTTAACTGATGAAG
>JGI996J12353_1000218_pt1 | contig 16559 bp, 13 predicted proteins | sample IntmicLarv5ML5BL_FD_12353 | JGI IMG/M metagenome (IMG submission 12353) | reverse complement strand
TGACCAAAATATCCGGTTTGAATTTTTCAATTCGCTTAGTTGCAGCTTGATAAGTAAAAGGGTTAATGCTATCTAATGTTCTATCAGAAGCCACAAATATCGCATTATCTTCTTTTGTTACATATTGAGTTTTCCCCGGAAACAAAAAATCAGGGTATAAGCGAGAAAAAGAGAAGGCTTTTACCTCATGATTCTTTTTCAATGTTTTATAAAGCATGGCGCTAAATTGAGCAATGCCGCCACGATAAGGATAAAATGGGGATAAAATAGCAATTTTCATAATTAAATTTGACCTCTTCCCCCGCCTTCTCCACAAGGGAGGGAGTTGAGGAAGCAAAATTTTGTTTAGAAGTGAGATTTTTTAGAAATTAGAAAATGACACTTTCCTCAGCTCCCTCCCTTGTGGGGAGGGCGGGGGGAGAGGTCAAACATTTTTAATATCGATAATGTTCCGGTTTATAAGGACCTTCGATATTAACGCCAATATAATCAGCTTGTTCGGGTGTTAATTGTGTCAATTCCACACCAATATTTCCTAAATGCAATCGAGCAACTTCTTCATCTAAATGTTTAGGTAATCGATACACATTTACATCGTATTTATTTTCCCAAAGGTCTAATTGCGCCAATGTTTGATTTGTAAAAGAGTTACTCATAACAAAAGACGGATGTCCGGTTGCACAACCTAAATTTACCAATCGACCTTCAGCTAATAGAAAGATAGAATTTCCGGTAGGGAAAGTATATTTATCCACTTGCGGTTTAATATTTGTATGTTTAATTCCGGAATAATTGACCAATTGTTCTACTTGAATTTCATTGTCAAAGTGACCGATATTGCAAACAATGGATTGGTCTTTCATTTCTTTCAAATGGTCAATTGTGATAACATCCTTATTTCCGGTTGTTGTAACGAAAATATTTCCTTCTTTTACGGCTTTTTCCATTGTGGAAACTTCGAAACCTTCCATTGCTGCTTGTAGTGCGCAAATCGGGTCAATTTCGGTTACGATTACGCGAGCTCCATACGAACGCATCGAGCGAGCACAACCTTTTCCAACGTCTCCGTACCCTAAAACAACGACCACTTTTCCGGCAATCATAACATCGGTTGCGCGTTTAATTCCGTCCGCTAAAGATTCGCGACAACCATATAAATTGTCAAATTTAGATTTGGTAACCGAATCATTTACATTGATAGCGGGAACTAATAATTCGCCTTTTTCGAGCATTTGATATAAACGGTGAACGCCCGTTGTTGTTTCTTCAGAAACGCCTTTCAATTCGGAAATAGTGCGATGCCAACGGTTATTATCTTCTTTTAAAATGCTGTTAAGTGTATCTAAAATAACTTGTTCTTCGTGATTGCTGCCTTTTCGATTGATTGTAGAAGCATCTTCTTCTGCTTTGTAGCCCATGTGAATAAGAAGAGTCGCATCTCCACCGTCATCCACAATTAAGTTAGGTCCTTTTCCGTCTGGAAAGCGCAAAGCCATATCTGTACACCACCAATATTCTTCTAATGTTTCTCCTTTCCATGCAAAAACCGGAATCCCTTTTGCTGCAATAGCCGCTGCTGCATGGTCTTGAGTTGAAAAAATATTACAACTGGCCCAACGAACATCGGCTCCTAATTCTGCCAAAGTTTCAATTAAAACAGCCGTTTGAATAGTCATGTGTAATGAACCCATGATTCGCGCACCTTTTAACGGCTTTTCTTTTCCATATTTTTGACGCAAAGCCATTAAGCCCGGCATTTCATGTTCTGCTATTTCAATTTCTTTTCTTCCAAACTCAGCAAGAGTTATATCTGCAACTTTGTACAATAAATTTTCTGACATTAAAATTTTATTTAGTAAGTTATTTTTAAATTATCGACAAAGATAACAATAAATTAAGACAATTACATTTCCTAATTGGACTTACGGTTATTGGCAATATAAAAAAGTTTATAAAGCGAATATTCAATCCATTTCGGATAGTTTGGAAGAACTTAAAGATTTAGAAGAGTAAAAGTAGGGATATTCAGTAAAAAGGAACAGAGTGGAGTTTTTCTTTTTCTTCGAATGTTTCCGTTAGGAAACTACCTTTAGTAACTAGTGAGCTTGCTCACTGGAAAGTGAATCACCTCCTCTAAGCTTCTGTAGGAGTTGAACTACACACATTGAACTCCCCAATTTTGAATGTTTTTCTTCAAAATCGGGGTAGTTTTAGGGAAATGCACTGTCGGACTTTATTTTCAATGGATTTGCAGCTTGTAGAATTTCCCATTATATCATTCTTCAAAAGATGAAGGCGTATTGCTTTTTTTTCAGAGTAGAGTTCTTAAAAAATTTTCAAAGATAATAAGTGGTTTGCTTAAAATATGTAAAATATGATACAGCATACCATTAACAAACATGCCGAAAATGCTAAACTTATAGGCAGGTATACTTATTATTAGCATGAATAAGGTGACTGTTGTTCTAGTTGGGCTTAATAAATAGTCAAGACAATTGTTTGTTTTTTGTGTTGTCCTGATAAACCAGCTAGGGAATATTTCTTTCTGTATCTTTTTGGGAATAAGTAGAAAAAATGCAAAAGAACTTGTAGACCAATAAAAACATACACGCATATAGTCACACGAAAGAAAACAGATAACCGGTAGAAGACATAATAATTGAAAAAGAACAATTGAAGACAAAATGGTTCTGTCATCTTCGGTATAGATGTTGGCTTGTTTCTTAAAAACGGATAAGGCATTTGTCAAAATGTAGTAAACAATAGGAAAAACAACAATCCAATATAGTGTTGATATAAGACCATTGTCTATTGTTAAAAAATTGTGTTTTAAATGCATTTCTATAGTCCATTTAGTTTCCCACCCTACAGCTCCGATAGAATTCCAAAGAGGGACTTCTGAACTTTCTTTTAAAGAAAGAGTTTGCCATGAATCCCATATTGCTTGTGCCGTTTGTTGGTCTCCATGTTTCACTATCATTAATAAAAAAGCAAAGAATGTTGGAAGAAGAGAAAGCAAAGAATAAATAATTGATTTTAAATGCCCTTTCCTTTTATAGTAGTTGTAAAACAATAAAAACAGTATCGGCAATGCGAAAAAAGCAAAAACTTCATGTGTTAATATAATAAGTATAGCCAGAAAATTAATTAAAATGCTCCCTGTTGTTTTTCTGTTTTGTTTGATATTAAAATAGCTCCAGCTCCATAAAATAGCGATTAAAAAGCAAATCATTATAGCATCTTTTCTAACCCAATCTCCGCTCAAAATGAGTGAGCCACAAAAGAAACATGGTGGTAAAATATATAGTGTATATCCTTTTTTCAAAAAAGATTTTACGAAAAAACTACAAACAAAGATAAGGGAAATCAAACAAATTATTTTTATTGTCCAATCTACATTAATATTGGAATGCTTGGTTAGAAAAAATAATATTTCACCTAATAATCCCCTGCGTATAAATCCTCCTTGATAATTAATTAAAAATTCAGAAATACCCCAAGCTTTATCACCAGATATTTCGATTGCATCAGCTATAAGTCTGGACAATAGAGAAATGAGAAACAGGAAATAAAGGATATTCAAAATCTTTGTTTTGAACTGTAACTTGTCAATTTTAAAGGCTAGCATTTAATTATTTTATGTTAATATTCTTCAAAAAGTATTTTTAGTGTTTGCATTGCAATAAACATTTTGCCACTATTGGGAAGTTTTGCAAAGCCAAATTTCTCATAAAACTTTTCAGCTTCATTGTCTAAGGGGTCGACAGCAACAGCGAAAGACCCGATATCTTCTGAAATATTGTAGCTTCTTTTCAAGGCTTCTATTAATAAAATTGGTCCAATTCCTTTTCCTTGAAACCGCTTATCAACCGCCAATCGTCCGAGTAATGTAGTTGGTATTGAAGAATAGGATTGGGGAAGTTTTTTTCTCCATTTTTCGGGAATAATGTTCAAAGGGATGCTATTGTTTGCCAAAGTATAATAGCCCTGAATAAGCTCCGTTTCAATATCTTCCCAAACAAAACAGACAGACATTTTTCGTTTTACATCCTGACATGCTTGATTGTGAATGTAATTGTCAAGTATATCTTTCCCACAGCTAAAGGCCTCTTTTTTATGCTTTTTTGAAAGAAGTTCTATTGGTTTGCTCATTCGGGAAATTGCAATTTGTGTTTCTCTGCTGCTTGTTGCAAAGATTTATTTGGATTTTTGGGTTTAGTTATTTCACGAAAAAAAAAATCACAATCCCTTTCGGATGCAATTATCTGTTCTCGTTCTTGGATGATTTCTTTTGCTTTTTCCTGTGCTGTTTGAATAATGAAATCGGTCAAATTTCTGTAACCTCCAAGTGCTGCTGCTTTTTCGAAAAATTGCTTCTGCACCCTAGGAAGTCTTGTGTCAAATCTTGCTTGTGCGCTAGTTGTTGTTGTCATAGTAACCAATTTTTCATTTGAGTTTTTGCAAAGGTACGTAAATAATCCGTACGAAAAACATTTACTTCTCAAGTTTTTTCCATTTTTCTTGTATAATTTCTTCTCCTTTGAAATACCCAACTTGAGAATTTTTATCAAATATTTCATAAGATAGGAACAATGAATAATTTATTGGAATCGGGATATTCGCAAATGTCGTGTCCTAATATAAGTTCTTATATCCAGATAAATACAAGGTTCTGTTGTATGATTGTCCGTTTTTTCCTTTTTCGAAGAAAATCAAGTCATTCATAATGCTTGCAGACATCATTACATCGAAATATGTACAAATGCAATCTAATTTGTTTTCCTCGCCAACCAATCGAAAATAACCGACAAAACAATTCCAACAGTATAACACAATAGGTCGCTCCACAAAAATCCATGTCCAAGAACCAGCGCGCCTAAAGTTGTATTTCGAATCGCATTAATCCAATCCGCTTGATATAATTGACTGATTTCTATTGCGTAAGAGAAAAGCAAAGCACTTATTCCGATTTTTAGTTCCGAAAAAGGAGGGAATACTATACGTAAACCAAAATAGACCATTGCTGCCCAAATTGTGTCGCCGGAATAGTCGGACAAAAAATCAGGAAGTATATAGCCGTACTTTCTTGAGGAAAGTCCAAGCACTACAAGGGCGCAGGTAATGATGAAATAGATAAAGCGTTGCTTATTTTTCATGTGCTTTTCTTAATTACAATTTTAATAACATTAAATAATCTTCCTCATTCTCCTTAATAATTTCAAATCCAAGTTTTTTGTAAAGATTGACTGCATAATTTTCTTTTTGCACGCTCAAAGACGTTTGTTTGTATCCTTTTTCTTTCAAAGAATCAATCATTCGGCTCATCATTTTTGTTCCGATTCCGTGATTACGATATTCTTCAAACAAAGAAATTGCAAATTCGGGCGTTTCATTGTCAATGTTTCCATACCCTTTTATCTTGCCTGATAATATTCGAACCCAAACTGCTCCAATTATTTTTTCATAAGATTCAGCAACTAAACAGTAGTCGTCTTTTGAGTTTCCAAAATCTTTTATATAAGCGTAAACTTCCGGTATTTTCAAAACACTTCTTGGAATTAAGTTCTGTTTGTCCGGCTGATAAATTGCTTCATACAATAAATCTTCGAGTTTCTCAATTTCGCAGTCTTTTAGTTCTCGTATAACTATTTCACTCATAAAAATCAGTTGTCTTATATGGCGAAACAAAAATACATTTATCTTTCCAAATGTCAAATTATAAAAAGAAAAAACACCGACCAGAGAAATTTTATTTCCATTCGGTCGGTGCAATATTTGTAGAGACGCAATGCTTGCGTCTCAATGTTTGTGTCTCAATCTTTCAATGTTTTTACAATATTTATGCCCTTGTTTTCGTTTGTGAAATGAATAGAGACGCAAGTATTGCGTCTCTACATGAAAAATCATTATTTTTGTGTCATGGAAAAATACCAAAACCAATACCGTATTCCATCTGCACGCGCCTCATGGTGGAATTATGCCGCTGAATCAGCCTATTTTATCACGATATGCACCTATGAACGAGAATGTTTTCTCGGAAATGTAATAGAAGACGAAATGATATTGTCTGAAATCGGAATTATCGTTTTACGAGAATGGATGAACACTTTCAATATGCGCCCCGACATGAATATACAGCAAGGTGAATTTGTTGTAATGCCCAATCATTTCCATGCGATTGTGGTTATCGGTGAAAATGAATACAATCGTCAAATCACATCGTCAAATAGTTTTTCTCCTCAATCAAATAACCTTGCTGCTATTGTACGCGGGTTCAAATCGGCTGTCACCCACCAAGCCAAATCCATTCATTCCGCATTTGCTTGGCAAACCCGTTTTTATGACCATATTATTCGTAATGATACAGAATATCAGCGAATTGCGGAATATATTGTTAATAATCCAACCAAATGGTCGGAAGACCAATTTTATGCGAAATAATTTGTCCGCGTCATCGTAGAGACGCAATGCTTGCGTCTCTTCTTTACAAAACGGAAATAAAATGCAACCAGATAAACAGAAACAAAATATAAACCGATAAAGAAACCCGAAAAAGAGACGCAAGCATTGCGTCTCTACGGGTCAATTCCTATCGAATAAACAACAATTCTCTGTATTTAGGCAATGTCCACATTTCATTATCAACAGTTAATTCTAACTTGTCAATATGATAGCGAATTTCGTCAAAATAAGGAGTGATTTTTTCGCAGTAAGCAACCGCTTTTTCGCGTTCGCTCTCAATTTTATTGACAGCCTTACGAGTTTCTACCATTTCATCCACTTTCACTTTGATAATATTCAAATGTTCAGCAATGTCTTCGATGATAGCTAAGTCCTGCCCTGCAATTTTTGTGGCTTTTTCTTTATCGTAAAGTGCAAATATTTTAGATACATTATCAAGCAATAAACCTTGATAGCGAGTAGCCACAGGGATAATGTGATTCATTGCCAAATCGCCTAATACACGAGCTTCAATTTGAATTTTCTTTGTATAAGTTTCCCATTTCACCTCGTTGCGAGCATCCAATTCGCGTTCAGTCAATACACCGGTTTCTTTGAACAACTCTATCGATTGAGGAGTCAAATAAGCATCATAGATAACAGGCACGCGAGTTTCGCAGTCTAAACCACGTTTTGCCGCTTCAGCTTTCCACTCATCACTGTAACCATTTCCGTCAAAACGGATATCTTTAGATTCGCGGATGTTTTTGCGTACAACTTCGAAGATAGCTTCTTTCGTAGATTTTCCACTAGCAATCAAAGCATCAACTTCTGTTTTGAATATTTTCAATTGAGCAGCTACAGCGGCGTTTAATGCTGTCATAGCAGATGCGCAGTTGTCTGAAGAACCCACTGCGCGGAACTCAAAACGGTTCCCCGTAAAAGCAAAAGGAGATGTGCGGTTACGGTCAGTGTTATCCACCAAAATTTCAGGAATTTGATTCAAAGAAAGGCGAGTTCCCGTTTTTTCTTGAACTTCAATATCATTCAAATCAGTGCTACTTGCTAGTTTGTCAAGCAATGCGGAAATTTGACTTCCCATAAAAATAGAGATAATAGCAGGAGGAGCTTCATTAGCTCCCAAACGGTGCGCGTTGGTCGCAGTCGAAATACAGGCTTTCAATAAAGCATTGTTTTTGTAAACAGCCATCAAGATGTTAGACACAAAAGTGATGAACTGTAAGTTTTCTGTTGCATTTTTGCCCGGACCCAATAAGTTGATACCGGTATCGGTTCCCATTGACCAGTTGTTGTGCTTTCCGGAACCGTTAATTCCTGCAAATGGTTTTTCGTGCAACAATACCTTGAATGAGTGACGTGCAGCTACCACTTTCATTACTGACATTAACAATAAGTTGTGGTCTACAGCTAAATTACATTCTTCATAGATAGGAGCTAATTCAAATTGGTTAGGGGCTACCTCATTGTGACGAGTTTTACAAGGAATACTTAATTTGTAACATTCATATTCCAAGTCGCGCATAAATGCAGACACTCTTTCTGGAATAGAACCAAAATAGTGGTCATCCAACTGTTGATTCTTAGCACTGTCATGTCCCATTAGGGTGCGTTCAGTTAACATTAAGTCAGGACGTACATTATATAAAGCTTCGTCTACCAAGAAATATTCTTGTTCCCAACCTAAGTAAGAGAATACTTTCTTTACATTTTCGTCAAAATAACGACAAACATCAGTCGCCACTTTATCAACAGCCGCTAAAGCTTTCAATAATGGAGCCTTGTAGTCCAAAACCTCTCCGGTGTAAGAGATAAAAATTGTAGGAATACACAACGTATTATTTACCACAAATGCAGGAGAAGAAGGGTCCCAAGCGGTATAACCACGAGCTTCGAATGTATTACGAATACCTCCATTGGGGAAACTGGAAGCATCAGGCTCTTGTTGCGCCAACAATTTGCCGGAAAATTCTTCAATCATACCACCATTGCCATCGAAATCAACGAAAGCATCGTGTTTTTCAGCCGTTCCACCAGTCAACGGATGAAACCAGTGCGTGTAATGAGTTACACCCATTTCCATTGCCCACATACGCATCCCTGCAGCTACGTGATTCGCTACTTGACGGTCTAATGGTGCGCCTTTATCAATTGCATTCAAAACTAACTTCAATGTTTCTTTTGATAAATATTTTCGCATATTGTTTCTGTCGAAAACATATTTGCCAAAATAATCTGATGTTTTGTCTGCTGGCGCAGCGATTACTACTGCCTTTCTGCTAGAGGCTTCTTTTACTGCTTCGAATCTTAAACTTGACATAATTTTTATATTGAGAATTAATTATGATGCAAATTTAGACGTTTTGATTTTGTTTTGCAAATATTTTTATCTTTTTGTTTTATTTATTTTCATAATAATGCCATAGTGATGTTTTTTATAAAAATATTCTGTCGTATTGTTTTGTCCTTTCGCTTTGTCAACTTAAAAATATTTTATGCATTTGCAGATAAAATTGGCAGCAAAAATATCGATTAACGGATAAAATTGGCAGATATGAAAAGGAAATTTGACAATAAAGTAAAATCTATTCCATTGTACGCAATGCATTGTCTGTGAATTAAACGCCTGAATAACAGGGATGAACACATATAGTTGATTTATCGGCAAGCTGCAGGGCTGTACAGCGGACAACGAGCAAAAAAATCAAACGAAAAACGTTGAGAAATTTTTGCTATATTTGTCTTTATAAAAGTACAACAAAATGAACGACAAAATAGAAATGTCAAACATAGAACAAATACCAGAAACAAACCACTTATTGCTCGGGATAGAAACCCTTATTGAAAAAGCAGGCAGAAATATAGCCATATACTTGAATACGGAAATCAGCCGTCTGTATTGGTCGATTGGCAATTACATTATCACCGAAATTCAGTATGAAGCTTACTCGCAACATGGACAACAAATTCTTGCGACACTGTCGCAAAGATTAACCGAAAAATTTGGAAAAGGCTACACCTATTCCGCTCTGACACGAATGATAAAGGTGGCCGAAACGTACAGTGAGGAAATATTTGCGACACTGTCGCAAACATTAAGTTGGAGCCATTTCATAGAACTTGCTGCTATTGAGAATCCTGCCAAAAGGCTGTTTTACCAACAAATGTGCATAATCGAAAATTGGAGTGTACGAACATTGCGACAAAAAGAAGATACAATGCTTTTTGAGCGGACAGCCATTGCAACCAAACCTGATGACGAAATATTAGAAACATTGCAAACGACCAATAATGCTAATATAAGTCCTGATTTAGTTTTTAAAAGCACATATATTATTGATTTTTTGGGATTAAGCGGATACTACTCCGAAAAAGACCTCGAAAATGCCATTCTCGTCGAATTAGAAAAATTTATTCTTGAACTTGGACAAGGCTTCGCTTTTCTCGAACGACAAAAACGCATACCTATCGACAGTGTTGACTATTCTCTCGATTTGCTTTTCTATCACCGAAAACTTAATCGTTTAGTGGCTATTGATTTGAAACTTGGGAAATTTAAACCCAAACATAAAGGGCAAATGGAATTGTATTTGAAATACTTGCAAAAGTACGAAAAACAACCGCACGAAAACTCTCCAGTTGGCTTACTACTTTGCAGCGAAGGCAATACCGAACATATAGAGCTTTTATTATTGGACGAGGAAAATATAAAAGTAGCACAATATCTGACGGCTTTCCCTGACAAACAATGGTTTGTGGATAAACTCAACAAATCCATTGCTATTGCTCAACAAAATGCAAAATTTTTAAACATTGAAAATAGCAATGAGAATAAGTCCTTTTAAATATTCAATATGCGGACTAATAATTGACTTGGTTAAATATGATGAATTACAAAGAAACGCCAGCCGTTCTTACGAACACGTTTTTCCACCCAAAACGATTAGCTATATCAATTTATTAGGGAAGTCGTTTTACACTACCTGAGCGGGTATTTTACAAATGCTATAGGTCGTTTCTAACTCTTTGTGTAAAAGGAAATAATAAAAATGTTTTGTCTGGCAAAGAAATTGTACTAATTTTGCAGTTCCCAAATAAACGATTTTTAACTATGTAGTAGAATATTGATTTATCTAAATATATTAACCCAATTAAAAACTCAATTATTGTTTTATGAAGAATTTAATGTTAGGAGCATTTGCTCTATTGATTGTTTTATTTACATCCTGCGGGGCTAGTATTAAACTTGACCAGCCGGATACTGTTGGCGCATTAACAAAGGAGATTATGGATAATCTTAAGCCCAACACAACTGTTACTGAAATTGACTTGCATCCGGTACACAACACATTGACGACTGAAATTAGTTCAATTGTAATTCGTTACAAAACAGCAGAGGGAGAAAGTCGTTCGACTCATATTTATGTCACAGAAAGTTTTCCACCACAAGACAAAGAATATAATGTGCCGCAGAAAGACCCCGGACGCGATATAACAGATTACGATTTCTCAGTTGTGTATTCCAACGTTGCTAAAGCGGCTCAACAAGTGATTGATGCCGGTAATACATATTCCGGTGTCGGATTGTATAGAATTAAATTCAATTCAGACCCCAGCAAAGACGAACATACGTTTTGCATTCAAAGTAAAGCCGGAAGTTCTGTGCAAGGTGCTAACTATGTTACAGAATACTACGAATATGATTCTAAGGCAGATGCGGAAGGTAATGTTACTGTAAAAGACCTTGATTAATCTGTTATTTTTTCAAACCGTGCGCTGTCGCACACGGCTACAGACACGTAAGTGCTACGCGCTTTTTCAACATCTGAGTAGTTACAAAGAAAGGTTGCCTCTAAAAGGCAACCTTTCTAATTATGGTTTTTTAGTTTTTTACTTTTCTTTTGTATAAAATGCTAATATATACAACTCATCAGTTGTTGTATAAAGTGTTTCTCCAGTTTCAGAATTAACGAATTTGAATTCTGGTGTCAAATCCAAACGATAATCATCGCCAAAATAGTCACCTTCATAAGTATCCGCTTCTATTAAAGTTATTTTTCTTAATACTTTTCCAAATTCAACTTCAATATATGGATAATTAACCCACTCATTATTAATAAGAATTTTACCTGTTGTCTCTTCAGTTTCAGGCTTAAACGAAAAATCAACCCAACACAGCATATATTTACGATGCGTTTGTGTTGCAAAGATTTCCCCTTGCTTATATTCTTTTGGAGTCGGAGTAGTATACCCTATTGGCTCATCATTTTCGCTAGACCAACCTGCGAAAGGGTTCATGTATCCTATATCAGGTCCTGCATTAGCACTTGGATTAAGCTTCAATTTTTCCGGAATGGTTACTTTTTTTCCAGAAAGAGCGAAGTATTGTTCGTAAACAATCACACCCAAATACTGATTACCATCTTTCTCGATACTTTTGATTACATTTCTTTTGGAAACAATTTCAGTATCATAGACTGAAGCCGCTAAGTTGTAAGATTGATTGAAACTCTTTTGTATCGTTTCATCCCCAACTTTAATATCAACAGTAATTGGTTGATTAGCCAGATAGTAGTCTTCGCCATCAACTTGGTTTGGCGTTTCTTCTATTATCAGCGTTGAAACATCGACTGTTCTCGTTACATTTATATCATTACCTGAGAATTTTTGTTCCTTGCCATTAATGGTCAGAGTTAAAATGTCTTTTTGGTGCGTCAGAACGAAACCTGTATTTTCAATAGTGTATATTGTTGTGATTCTTGTTTTTACAGAATCAATAGCAACGCTTTCTTCCTCCGATTTTATTACATCGCCAACCGGAATATTCACAGCCGTTTCATCAGCTCTAAGCGTATTCATGTCGGGAGAGAAGTCGTTGGAATTTAGCGGAGTGCTGTCAAATGTCCAAACGGAATTTGTTTCAACCACATACTCTTGTTTTACTTCGTTGCCTTCGCCATCGGTAACAGTAACAACGATTTTTTGAGTTTTTGTAAATCCGTCATCACTATTTTCCACCACAGGAATATCTTCATTTACTGTAGTTACTGGAAGTTTAGGTGCTTCCGGCTCTTCGGGAACTTCCGGCGTTGGTTCTTTCTGTTCTTTCTTTTCCTCCGGCTCCTCAATGGCTTCATCACATGATGTGAACATTGCTGTTGCAAAACACAGAAAAACAATCACAAAGATGAATGTAAAATTTAATCTTTTCATGATATTTTTTTATTTGCTGCCTTCCGTCCCAAGTTAGCGGGTTAGTTTTTATGCATAAAAAAAACGTGGGACAAAACTTATATTCGCTTTCTGAGGCCTTCGCATACCTTTGCAGTCAAATAAAGTAAAGCCCACGTAGAACCTACGTGAGCGCTTACACTTTACTCTTGACTGCTTTGAAATTTGCGAAGTTTCAGAAAACAAGAATAAAAGCTAACGCTTTTCTAATATATTAACTCAATATTTTTTCTCTTATAGATAATTTGTTATTTGTTATTGTGCAAATGTAATCATTTTGCAATAGACATAAAAATTTCAGTAAGCTTTTGTATTGAATCAATTAAAGTTATATTTTTTATACAAAAATCGAAATATGAAGAAATATGAATGTAATAACAGAGAATAATCGAAAATCAGATAAGGGACGCAAGTGAATTTGCAATTCTCTAAATTTGAGGATTTTCTGCAAAATGGTGGAAAATTCCACAAAAATCAATACATTTGCAATCATAATGCAAAAAATAATTCAAATTAAATTTTAATTATAGATAATAATGAGAAAAATACTCTTACTAATGAGTGCAGTTGTTTTATTAATGGCATGCACCAAACAAGAAAAAGAGATAACAGTAGATGCAGGACAATGTTATCCGAAAATTGAAGAAGGCGATATTGTTGCTAGTGTAAACCTAACTGTTGCAGAAGGAAAACGATTGATTGCGAAAGGAATTGCGAATCATCCGCAAGTAAAAGAGCGAATGAAAAAAGGAACAATCGTAATTCTTACCGGTTCAACAAATACCTATGTTGCAGAAGAATTGGTCAATTTGAGTGACCCTCGCGGTAGCTTTGTTTTGGGTTATATTACCCCTCATGGCGCGCCGAACTTTAAAGAAGGTGTTCCTTCAACCAAAGACATCACGATTATTGACGGCGAATGGGTGGATGTGCCTTATGAAGAAGCTCTTGAAAAAGCAACGAAAGGCGATATTGTTTTCAAAGGTGCGAATATGTTGAATTACGAAAAACAGCAAACGGCTTTGTGTATTGGTTCTCATGACGGTGGCCCGGCTCGTCGCGCTCGTGAAACAGAAGCGGATTTGTTTATTCCTATTGGATTGGAAAAAGAAACATCCGGCGATTTGTCTGTTTTTGTGGATGTGTTGACTAATAAACCGGAAGATGTTTCTGCTCCTCGTATCTGGTTGCATCCTTCTGATGCGACAATTTACACTGAGATAGAAGCAATTAAAACAGTGGCGTCTGTAAATGTTATACCTTTTGCAGTCGGAGGTATTGTCGGTCGTGAAGGTGGTGTGTCGTTGGCTATCTACGGAAAGAAAGATGAAGTCCAAAAAGCATTGGATTTAGTTGCTTCTGCGCAAGGAGAAGCTCCTTTTGTGAAATAGCATTTTCTGTCCTTTTGAATATAAGAAAAAGCAAGAAGTCGTATAATCATAGCTTTCGATAGAAAGCCAACCTACCTAAGCAGCAGCCTCAGGCTGCTGTATATCAGATGTATATATCTTACTTGCCTGCATGGTAGGCTAAACTGTTCGGGTTGTTTGCCTGCTATGCAGGCAAGTGGATGTGATGTGTCTGATATTACAGTACCTTTAAGGTACTGCTTAGGTAAGTATGCTCTCTATTGAGAGCTAGTAGCTTTTGCCACAGCCTCTTAAAAGTAAATTCAATTACAGTTCGCATTTATTATTGTTTATAACCATCTTGATGCACTGCAGCAACTGCTCTCCCTGAAGGGTCTGCCGCATTTTTAAATAATGCATCCCATTCCAAAGCCACCGGTGTACTGCAAGCAATAGAAGGAACAGAAGGAACCGTTGACGCAGCCGAATCAGAAGGGAAATGTTTCTGAAATATTGTGCGATACAAATATTCTTCCTTATTCATTGGAGGATTTATTGGAAAACGTTCTGCCGCTTCTGCCATTTGTTGGTCTGAAATTTTCTTTTCCGCCAAGGCTTTCAAAGTGTCAATCCAACTATAACCCACTCCGTCAGAAAATTGTTCTTTTTGACGCCACACGACAGATTCAGGCAGGTAATCTTCAAATGCTTTGCGAATCACCCATTTTTCCATCTTCTCTTTATTCGCCATTTTGTCTTTCGGATTTAAGCGCATCGCAACGTCCATAAATTCTTTGTCAAGGAAAGGTACGCGCCCTTCCACTCCCCAAGCAGCCAGCGATTTGTTTGCCCGAAGACAATCATACAAATGAAGTTTATCCAGTTTACGGACGGTTTCTTCATGAAAAGCCTTCGCGTTTGGAGCTTTGTGAAAATAAAGATATCCGCCGAAAAGTTCATCCGCTCCTTCTCCCGAAAGAACCATTTTGATACCCATTGAGCGGATTATACGCGCCATCAAATACATCGGAGTTGAGGCTCGAACAGTAGTTACATCGTATGTTTCCAAATGATAAATTACATCGTTGACAGCATCCAATCCTTCTTCGATTGTGAAATTGATTTCGTGATGTACAGAACCGATATAATCGGCAACTTTGCGGGCAGCCGCTAAATCGGGAGAGTTAGTAAGCCCAACGGCAAAAGAATGCAATTGTGGCCACCAAGCATCGTTTTTGTTGTTTGACTCAATTCGTTTTGCCGAATATTTTTTCGCGATAGCTGAAATTACTGACGAATCAAGTCCTCCGGAAAGTAATACGCCATAAGGAACATCTGACATTAATTGGCGATGAACGGCGTCTTCTAAAGCTTGACGTAAATCATCGATACTTGTTTCGTTGTCTTTAACGTTATCATATTCTACCCAATCACGTTGATACCATTGTTTTAATTCACTTCCGTCAGGACTGTATAAATAATGTCCCGGAGGAAACAATTCAATTTTGGAACAATAGGATTCTAACGCTTTCAGTTCGGAAGCGACATAAAATGTACCGTCATCGCTCCATCCCATATACAAAGGAATAATGCCGATATGGTCACGTCCGACCATAAATGCGTCTTTTTCTTTGTCATAAAGACAAAAAGCAAAGATTCCATTTAAGTCTTCCATGAAATTAGGACCTTTATCAGCGTACAAAGCAAGGATTACTTCACAATCAGATTGTGTTTGAAATTCGTATTTTCCTTGGTATTTTTTCCTTATATCTTGATGATTGTATATTTCTCCGTTTACAGCAAGAATCAGATTGCCATCTTTGCTGTACAAAGGTTGCTTTCCAGAAGCAACATCAACTATTGCAAGACGTTCGTGAGCCAAAATTGCTTTTTCACCACAATAAATGCCTGACCAATCGGGTCCTCTGTGTCTTATTTTTTTAGACATTTCCAAGACTTGCGGACGAAGTTCTTGCGAGTTTTTTTTAATTTCAAATGCACCTACAAAACCACACATGTTTTTAAATTAAGAATTAAGAATTAAAAATTAAGAATCGAAAATTAAGAGTTAAGAATTGCGCAAATACATTGCTTCGCGCAATTCTTAACTCTTAAAATTTAACTCTTAGCTATATGAATTTTCACTGTGTTCGTAAATGTCCAAACCTTCTTCTTCTACACGAGGTGCAACACGAATGCCGACTGTTTTTTCTACAATATAGAACAAGATGAATGTAACAATAGCACTATAAGCAATCGTTGCAATTGATACGTATGTTTGTACCCATAATTGACCCCAGTCGCCAAACAAAGGAACGACAAAAACGCATACCTATCGACAGTGTTGACTATTCTCTCGATTTGCTTTTCTATCACCGAAAACTTAATCGTTTAGTGGCTATTGACTTGAAACTCGGAAAATTTAAACCCAAACATAAAGGGCAAATGGAATTGTATTTGAAATACTTACAAAAGTACGAAAAACAACCACACGAAAATTCGCCAATTGGCTTACTACTT
>JGI996J12353_1000217_pt1 | contig 16684 bp, 3 predicted proteins | sample IntmicLarv5ML5BL_FD_12353 | JGI IMG/M metagenome (IMG submission 12353) | reverse complement strand
ACTTCGGCATTGACCGGCAAGAGTTTTGCGACGACCGAGCAAGTGAGTGGTTTAGCCGGTCTGGGGATTGACGGCATTGTAGTAATTGAAGTTGACGGAATTGTCGGCTACACTACGGGAGCAGATTTACTTCTCGCCGGGGCGAAAGTCGAACTTTTCTATAATGACGGCACAACTCCTGTACCGGGAGTAGCGGCAGTTACAACCGGTGCAAATGGGAAGTACGAATTTTTTAATCTGCCAATGTGGCGGTACCGCATCAAAATGACGCCGCCGGCGAACTTTACTGCCAGCGGCAATGTAAGTCCGGTTACAAACGATGTAATCGGCATTGACCTAAATTCCGTAAATCCGGTAGGGGCACAAAATTTCTATACTACCGGAGCAAATGGTGTAACCGGTGCGGTTTTTGGCTATGCCGCCGGTGGATTTAGTAGCAATTTGGGACCTGATGGCGGTGGTACGCAAAATAATGTACCTAGCGGAAGTACGACAGCATTTAGTAATGTGACTGTACAGCTTTATCAAGGCAGTACATTACTTTTGACTCAAAAGACAAAAGCAGATGGTACTTATAGCTTTAAAGGGATTCCGACCGGTACTTATACGGTGAAGATCAGTGAAAGCGAAATGAATACTTTACGTCCGGACTATGGCTTTATGAATGACACCGATGGTAAATCTTCCTATAAGTCGAAAGCCCCTTTCGAAGTTAGCGGACTATCAGTTACCTCCATGGCGGCTGCGGGGCTGAATTCTAATCGAAATTTTTGGTTTGGTCGTTTAGGATCAACACGCACCGCAGGTTCAGGGTATATCCCGATTTTTGAAGGAAGGAACACTTGGAACCTATCAGAAAACGGCGTTACTATGAATGGATATACTCCAAAAGCAACCTATAAACTATATGAACAAGATGGGCAGACACCGGCAAAAGATAAAAATGGCAATGAATTTGCCGCAGTTGCTCAGGCTGCAAGTCACATAGGCGGTGGCAGAGGATATGTGATATTTGGTGCATTAGTTGGCGGTGGAACCAGCGATGTAATTCCCAATGTATATATAGCGAAGCCAGTAGCCGGTACTGTGGATTCGTCTTTGACGATTGAACCAAATACTACTGGTTTAACGAATGGCTGGCGAGTTGTGTCAAACACAAATTTGGCTAATGGGGTAACACAAGTTGCTTATAAAGGTACTAATAATGTATCCGGGAAGATTTATGTGGATGATGGAACGCCACTGCATTTAACCAGATTAGAGCTAATTACTCTGAACTCCAGTGGTAGTGCAGTAGATAGCACATATCGGACATTTGTTTTCGGGGCTGATGAAAACGGTGAATATCGTTTTGAAAATCTTCCGAACGGTTATTATCGAATTCGAGTGCACACTTTACCAGTGGAATATGCTTCACAAATTACCGGTAAAACCGACTATGACGGTGGTACCGACTCATCTTTCGTCGTACATCTGACTGGCAATACAAATATCACTACCGGCGACATTGTCTATCAACCGAATAATACCAGCTTTTATATTACAGGGACTGTCTGGCAGGATATGGTAGCATTGGGTACTCTGGAAGTAGCGGATAATTCTGCAGTGACTGGTTTTGGCGCCAAAGGTTACTATGATTTAGAGCTAGATGGCATTACTCTCACTTTAAGAGATAATTCCACTAATGCGACTCAAACTTATACAACGACTCATACCGGAAAATTCAATTTTACCGGCCTTTCCGGCAATCGTTCCTACACGCTTACTGCATCGGGTAGCTCGGTCAACTTTATTAACTTCGGTGAAGGAACGAATACTCGGACGATTACTTTTGGTGCAACTCCGGGATTAATGCACAATCAGAATTTTTTGGTGCAAGGCTATGGAAAAGTAACAATCAGAATTTTCGCAGATATTAATGGTGATGGTTTATTAAATACTGGTGACTTTACGCACAGTCAAAATTATTATCGTTTATATAAAAAAATTGGTGGAGTTTATGTAGATTTGCGACCTAGCCAAATATGGGATGCTGGTGCAACGATGGATTTTTCTTCTTTTCCACCGGGAGATTATCGATTTGTCAATACTCGTGCGATAGATATGTCAGTTGCTGATACTGCTCCGGATGGGAATAATCCGGATGGTAGTATTGGAAGCTTTGATTTTACAATCCCTAGTGGAACTACGCCTACAGTTTTTGATAACGCTAGAATTCTTTATGGACGTGATTCTTGGGATGTAAGTGGCTCAGTTTATGCAGATATCAATGGAAATGGCATCTTAGATGCAGAAGACCGAGTGATAACAAGTCTGTCTGGAGTTGGGATTCGAATATTTGAAACGCCAAAATTTCTCAATGATTTCACTACAGCGTCCCAACGAACCTATAATGCCTCAAATCCGGCATATACAGGAACTGTGACTTCGGGAGCATATACTGTTTCTGGTGTTGCATCCGGAAATTTCTTAATTAACGTGAATGAGGCGGATTTAGCGGCTCAAGGCCATGCGGTAGTTAATAATGCTAATAATGCGGTACCTCATGGCACGAATGCAACGTTGCCAACAGCCTTGACAGGAAGGTCAACGATTCAAATGGGTTTCCCAACTGGAAACCAAACCAACCAAAACTTCTTGGTGACTCGGACAATTACTGCGAGAATTTCCGGTAAGGTATTCCAAGATGTGATGTATAATACAATCTTTGATAGCGGCGAAGATGTAGGGATTACAGGACAAACCATTCAGCTTTATCAAGGTTCGAGTGCTACGGGCACTCCTTATGCCAGCGTGACTGTAGATGCAAATGGCGATTATAGCTTCAACAACTTACCGGATGGGACATATACAGTGCGTCTGGTGCCGGGAAATATTCCTGCAAGTTTAGAGTTGGTCGAAGCAGGAAACAGTCAAACCTTTAACCGTACAGTAACAATCAATGTAAGCAATTCAAATAACTCGTTTACTCAAAACTTCTGGTTCAATAAATTAGGTGAAGCCGGAATTGCCGGTAGTGTGCTGATTGACTTAGATGGCTCCGGTACACCGGATGTGACGAAGGATTCTCCTTTAAGTGGAATTACCGTGACGGCAACACCTAATGGTGGTGGCACTACGGTCACAACGACAACCAATGCAAGGGGTCTATACAAAATTACCGGTCTGGACATAGGTAAGACCTATGTGGTAACGATTTCCGGCTTGCCGCCTAATTACAACGTCTTTAAAACGGCAGGTACAACGCCAACCAATACGGCAACGATTGCCACAGCGATTATCTATCCGGATCGATATTTCCTCGTCGCCGGAAACAGTAATCCAAATCCCGGTGTAAATCCTAAAAACGGTGGAATTTCCGGTCACTTGTATGTAGGAGCCAATGCGACTCCTGCATCTCCACGTCTGCCGAATGTGACTGTAGAGATTAGCGANTCTAGCGGCATTATCAGCGGAAGTGTGGAAACCGATTCCAATGGCTTTTACNGCTTCTANAACNTNTCCGTAGGCCCGAATTATACNATNAAAGTAACCGGAGCCACTCCGGGCTANGCAGTCCGAGGCGATGTGGATGGCGCACCGCTTGGACAAATTACGACCGGCGTGACCGCAGGTACGACGAAGGCGAACCAGAATGTTTGGTATGCCGCAATCAGTACAGTCGGAATTACCGGAAAAGTGGTATACAGCCCAACCTATAGCACAACAGCAAGCCCAACCGACGTTCCGCTTGCGGGAATGACCGTAGAGCTTTACGATGCGGCGAATATTGCGGGGGGAGCACTCTATAGCACTGCAACGAATGCAACCGGCGACTATTCTTTCCCGGGCATCGCTACGATGAACTATGTCCTAAAAGTGAAGGATGCAGATAAAACCGCCAAAGGCTACATTGATCTGACTCCTGCCACCGGGCAAATGACAATCAATCTTCTGGCGGCCGGCTCAACCGGAAATCTCTTTATCTTAGGTGGTCAACACGAGCTGAGCGGCTTGATTTGGCAGGATTCTAATGGGGATGGGGATCCGGACATTGGTATCGGAAATATTCCGACGACCCTGACTTGGGCGGGTCCGGATAACAATTTGGCGACGACGGCTGATAATATCGTCTTCTCATCAGTCAGCCCACTACCGGCAGGAGCAATTGCGGTGTCTTCCGGTAGAACGACACTTAGTGGTGCATATAGCTATCCACACCTGCCAAGCGGTAATTATCGAGTGGCTTATGATGCTGCAGATGCCGCTTTTACAGGTCTTGCACTAATGGCGGATAACGGTACTACGGTGGTTGGAAATACAGCTCAGCCACGCGCGGTGACTATAGGAACAGCCGACTTAACCGATGTGAATTTCGCCTATCAATCTTTGGCGAAAATCGAAGGAAAACTGACCTTTAATGTACTGGGAGATGGTACTTATGTAGCTTCTGATCCGGGTCTTAAGGGAATCAGCTTAAAGCTTCAAAGAGATTCCGGCAGCGGCTATGTAGATGTGCCGGGTCAGACAACGGTGACCAGCTCAGCGGCCGGAACCGAAGGGGAATTTTCCTTTACAGGAATTGGTTATGGTCAGTATCGGGTTGTAATTGACACCTCTTCGCCAAAGAAGATGGACAATTACAAAATGGTATACAATCAAAAAGGTGCGGTAACTGCAGCGAAACAAATCGATGGCACAGTCGATGCGACAGCTGCGAGCCAAGCCGGCTGGATTGTCGGCTTCTATGGAAATGGCGATAAAACGAGAATCATGACTCGTACTGATGATGGCACCACAGCAAATGCTTATGATGCAGGAGATAGCGCATTTGGCGGGATACCGATTCGCATTTCTGATGCGATTGTGACGATTCCGATTGTGACTAATAGCAGCGGAAACTATGAAATTGGCCTGCCTTATGGTACCTATAGCTTTGTAGCCGATAATAGTGCGGCAATCATCGGAGCTCATATCTCAATTGTCTATAATAGTGCAGGAACGACCTCAAATACGATGAGCAATGTTTCAATTACAGCGAATCCAAACAATCAGTACTATGGATTCAAAGGACTTCCAAATCAAGGAAGTTTAGGGATTAGCGGACGTACTCAATTGGGCACAGCGTATGCGGCGGCGAATCCGGGCATCAATGGTGTACCTTTGAAGCTCTATATCAAAGCCCCTACCGGTTATTATGCTTACCATAGTACGGTGACCAGTGCGACCATCAGCAGTGTACTGGGAAGCTACGGCTTTAGCAATCTGGCAAGCGGCGACTATCAAGTGGTAGCGACTGTGCCGGGAGGCCATGCAATTAGCTATGGCTTTGACAATGCGACTAACCCAATCAAGAGCGGCAGTATCACTTCGAATGCGACTTGGAATTTAGGATTTACCATTACTTCCGGTCGGGTAGTGACCTTTGAGACTCGCTTTGATAATGGCCTGCCGACCCCGCTGAACAATCAGTATGATGCAGCAGACGGTCCGGCAAGTGGTGTTGTAGTAAATATCAGCGGTAACGGTGTTAATATTGATGTGACGACGAATAGCAGCGGTCAAGCGACTCAGATGCTTGCGGACGGAACGTACACAATTACCTCGAAAGCACCGTCCAATTACAATGTGGTGTACAGCACCGCAGGAAACAACAACAGTGCAACGAGTTTCACTTTTGTAGTAGATAATGATACGACGAAAGTAGCCCGCTTTGGCTATGTGATTAATGATTCCACTCCGGGTACACCACGAAATCTGGGCGGTCGTGTCGTATTTGCGGCAGGCAGTAGCTATCAGGCAAGTGATCTGGGGATTGGCGGAGCAAGCGTATTCTTAGAGAAGAAGACCTCTACCGGCGACTTTGGCCCTGTGGGTATTGTTGCGACTCCGGCTTACGGGAATTACCAATTTACAGTAGATCAAGGCAGTGAATATCGAACGTCGGTAATTAACCCGCCCACCGGTGCGGCGAAAGTGTTCCCAAGTGGAACTCATAATACCGGAGTGGTTGCGGCGGCAGTTTCCAACTGGCACTTCGGTTATCAGGGAAGTGGCTCAACCTATGGAAAACTTCAAGTAAATACCTACAATGATGATGGCGATTTGGTCGGTTCATTAGAGCCAAGCGGCACAATGGATAGCGGTCTTGGTAGTGTAGCGATTAAAATCGAAGGAATCACCGGGGTTTATGAAACGAATTTCGTGACAGATGTAAATGGTCTCTTTGAATTCCCGGCGGTTCCGGCGGGTCAATATCGCCTGACGGTGACGACGATTCCGACGGGAACAGTCATTGTCTATAACTCGGAATCCACAACCGGTGCGGCAATCACGCCGACTGTGGCAGGAGCTTCGACTACGAAATCCTACTACGGCTTTGCACCGAGTGTACCGAGCGGAGCTCTTAAAATCTCCGGTCTGACGGTTCTGGATACCGGAACGACAGTCGGCTCGGTAGATGGCTTTGACATCCGTCGTAATGGGGTAGAACTTCAACTCTATTACGAAACTGCAAGCGGCAGTAATGTCTATCTGGCAGTGCCGGGTCAAAAAGTGATAAGCGGAAGCGGCGCGTGGGCGCCGGGACACTATGAATTTACCGGACTGGGTGCAAGTACGAGCCGCCGCTATAAAGTGGCAGTAGTAGGCGGACAGCCTGCGAGCTCAACGCTGGTTTTCCCGGCGAGTGGCTCTTACGAATTTACCTTATCTGCAGATTCAACGAACAGAGATTTCGGATTCAATGGCACCGGTACCGGCTACAAAACCGGTACAATTCAAACGAAAGCCGCTAGCGGCACTACTTATAGTGCGACCGATCCGGCTCAACCGAATGTAGCGATTCAAATTACCGGAACCAATCCGCTCAATGTATTCTTGCCGATGACTACCGGAGCAAGCGGCTCGATTACTTTGACGAATTTCCCGGTAGATACCTATACAGTTGTGGCGACGACCCCGACGAATCATGAGTTGGTGTTTAATACCGTAACAAATGTCAGCCCGACTCCGACCTTGACCCGGGCTGTAACAACAACTACAACTACAGTTCTGGACTACTATGGTTATCGGGTGAAAACCGGAAACTTCAAAGTTTCCGGCCGAGTGGTCTATGACAGCAATAACGATGGTGCTTATACTGCATCGGATATCGGTATTGTCGGGGCGACTTTGAAGCTCTATATGGTGGATGGCGTCTTGGGAGACCTCGAAGTGACCGATTCACCGCAATTGACTGATGGAACAGGAAACTACACCTTTGAAAATCTGGCGGCCGGTGATTATAAATTGGTAGTGCAGACTATCGGTCCAATCACTGCAACTCTGGATAATGTAGCGCCATCGAGTAATACAGTGACCTTCTCAATTATCGGTGATGAGAGTGGTAGACACTTCGTCTATAAATCTCAAAATCCGGCGACTGTAACGATAAGAACCCGCTTTGACGATTCAGCGCCTCTTAATAGTTATGACAGCGGCGACAGCGTACAAGGCAGTGTGCCATTTACAATCGCGAATGCCGCAGTAGGGATTAACTATGCAGATAGCACCCACAGCGGAACCGGTGATTTTGTTATCCATAATATTCCGCAAGCGACTTATCAAATCGGTGTAACCACTCCGGCAGGGATGAAAGTGGTTTACAATCCGAATGGCACAGGCACAGGCAATCCGGTAGGCTTCGGGGCCACCGCGGCGACTAATAATGCGCCTTACGGATTCCAGACCAATCTGCCGAGTGGCCCGAACACTCTGGCCGGCCGAGTGGTCATTGATACCAACAATAACGGCAGCTACGATAGTAGCGACTGGGGCATTAAAGACATTGAAGTCCTTCTGGCTTACGAAGCTGATCCAAGTGGCAACCCGGGCGTGTATTATCCGATTAGCTACAGCCCGGTCAACAAAACCGTAGATACTGCCGGAAACTACAGCTTTATGAATTTGCCGAATGGTAGATATCAGGTGAGTGTAGTAGAGAGTACCTTGCCGACCGGTCTTGCAATTCGTTTTGTCAATGACCCATCGGTTGCGGCGACGACTTCGGTTCTGACCGGCACATTGAATGGCTCGGCAACGAACTGGCACTTTGGTTATCATAGAGATCCGGGCACGCCGGATGCAGGCACCTTGACGATCATGACTCATCATGATGCCAATGGTAACCACGGTTATGACTCCGGAATTGACCCGGAATGGGGTAATTTCGATGTCCAAGTGACTTCGGCAGACGGTAAGATCAGTAACACAATTACTACAGCTACCGGCGCCAATGAAGGCCGCTTCGATATTCACAATTTGCCTTACTTAAGCTACCAGCTCCAAGCGGTAAATATCCCTGCCGGCATTGTATTCTCCTATTACAATGACGGTGCAGATAGCACAACGAATGGCAATACACTAATCATGAGCACTCCGACTAAGACCGTACGTTACGGATTCGAGCCGGATTGGCGGGGCACATTGAGCCTCGGCGGTCGAGTGGTCTTAGATAGCAACAACAATGGCTATGATGCAACCGACAGCGGTCTGGCAAGCACTCTGACGATTGAAATGAAAGTCGGCAGCAGCTACTATACCTTGCCGATTACAGAGACTGCAACGGTTGCAGGTAATGGCGTTTATGACTTCGCAAATGCCCTTAAAGGCGGAAATACTTACCGNGTCACAGCAACTACACCGGGCTATGGCATTTCCTTCGTGAGAAGCGGAGCGCCGGACAGTGCGGCAGTAGCAGAGATTGAAGCGATTCTTTCGGCGAGTGAAGCGAATTGGCATTTCGGCTATAAAGGCGATGCCGGATTCGATGGTTATGTGAAATTCGATGCGGACTTAAATGGCGTATCGAATAGCTATGATGTAGGAATCGCCGGAGTGACTGTAATAGCGACTCAAGGAGCGATGACGGTAACGACAACGACAGACGGGACCGGTTACTATAAATTTGAGAATATCGGTAGTGGAAATTGGATAGTGACCGTAGATGACGGTATGAGTTCACCGCTGAATGGCTATACATGGTCGTTTGCGGGAAGCGGGAATACCTCATCACCGTGGGAAATTACGGTGATGGCGACTTCGACAACGCCGCCGAATAACGGACAGAGAGATTTCGGATTTAAAGGACAGGGAACGATAAAAGGTAAAGTCGTTCTGGATCTAAACGGAAATGGAACCTTAGACCCGGAAGATGTGACGGCCTATACTCAGGTTCGAGCACGATTAAGCTCTAATGCAGGAGATGCGGGTTTTGCAGCTGTAGATGTCCCGGTAGATAGTGCAGGCGAATTTGAGTTTACCGATTTGACGACTGGATTTGGCAGTACTTTGGGTTATGATTATAAAGTAGACTTCTACTATGTGAGTGGCCCTCTATCGGCGAATGTATTGACCTTTATCCACGATGGGGATATCGGAGCAGCTCCGGCGGCCGGATACATTGGAAATGTAGCGACCAGTAGCTTTAATCAAGTGTTGGCGAGCAGTCAGCCTGTGAAAAATCGCTATACCATCGGATTTGGAACGCAATCTAAAGTCAGCGGAAAAGTGACTTTCGATGTAGATGCAAGTAACAGCTTGACGACTCCTGATGTACCGCTAAGTGCTATCGGTATTGCGGGAACAGTGACACTTCACTATACCGGAAGCTTATTGCCGGCGCCGACGGATGTTACAGTAGCGATTCAACCGGATGGAAGCTATGAGGTATCAGGGCTGATGGAAGGCGACTGGTTGGTAACGCCGAATATAACTGCACCGCCCTTTACTTTGACGAATAGCTATGCGAATACCAATGTAGGAGCAGGCTCTTATGCAATTACGATTAATGCAACGAATACCCAGCCGGTGGTAAACTTTGGCTACTACGGAGTAGAAGAGATCACAGGTTTTGTAAAACTGGATCGCGATGTAGATACCCTCGATAGCGCGATGGATACAGGAATTTCGGGAGTGCAAGTTGTTCTTCGGGATCCGTCGAACACCTTTACCCGAACCGCAACTACCGATAGTACAGGTAAATACAGCTTCTTGAATCTGACCCCTTGGACAGCGAGCGGCACAACAGATTATGAAGTGACTGTGGATTATGCTCAAAGCGCCCTCAGTAGCTACGATTACCAGGGGAATACCGGAGCTTCGGGGCCGACAATTAATCAGGTAGGAGCTACCAAACAATATCGTCAGGCATTTGACTTATCTACAGGTACAACGCCGCACTCTGCAAGAACTTATCTAGCCAAAGGTAACCGAACTTTGAGCGGCAAGGTTTACCACGATGTGAACGATAACGGCACCTTTGATGCGGGAGATTTACCATTCTCACCGGGCGTGACGGTCACCCTTAAAGGGGAAGACCCTTCAGTACCGGGTACTTATATCGTTTACCAGACAACGACTACTAATGGAGCCGGCGATTACAGCTTTACCGGACTAGTGCCGGAAGCAGGTATGGTTATCGAAGTGACCGGTGTACCGACAGCTTATACACCGAGCTTCGACTATGATGATGCACACTCCATTGCTTCAACTCCAAGCAGCGCCAATGAAGCGATAGTATCTACCCAAGGCGGAAACCTGACCGGTGTGGACTTCGGCTACATTTATGGCGGCATAATTGAAACCGTCATCTATGAAGGCGACGTGACAACCATTCCACCGACTTATGGAGTCACCCCGGTAATTCCGGGCGCGAAGGTAGAACTTCAGACGAACTCCGGCACGGTTATCCAAACTGCAATTACCGGAACAAATGGTAGTGTAACTTTCCGTAATCTGGATATTACAGCGATCTATAGAGTTGTGACTTACTACGGACTGGACTATGCGCCGGAAGTTTTGGCTCAAACCATCTATGTTGATGCGAGAGACTTTGGTGGGGCGTTATCGGCCGGAACAACGGTGCCAAGCCCATTAGGTGGCGGTGTGGCAACTCTGATTGTACCGATGACTGCGGCTCCGGGCGGGCAGTATGCAGGTAGTGCTGATGCAATCTACTTCGTCTTCCAGACTAAAAACGAGCCCGTAGTGATTACCAAAGTGGCACGTCGCGATAGTGCACGGGTCGGGGAATTTGTTCCTTACGTGATTACAATTACTAATGAGGGCGATGAAAAAGTAGAAGATGTGAGCCTCAAAGATTTGATTCCGGCAGGATTCAAGTATGTAAAAGGCTCCGGCAGGTATACCGGTCCGGATGGGGTGACTGTGAAAGTCGCTGACCCGACCGATGCAAGACCGATAGTCTTTGAAAAACTGATTACCTTAGAGCCGGGCGAAAAAGCGCAGCTTACCTATATCATGGTAGTAGGTGCCGGGGTAACTCAGGGCGAATATGTGAATAGAGCCCATGCAGTGAACCAATTCGGTTTCCAAAACTCCAATACAGCCAGCGCAAAAGTCCGAGTAGTGGGGGATCCACTCTTTGATGATAGCTTGATCTTCGGAAAAGTGTTCTTGGATGTAAACCGAAACGGAAGGCAAGATAAAAATGAGCCCGGCGTAGGCGGAGTGAAACTCGTCACTGCCAGAGGCGAAATTATTACCACCGATGAGCATGGACGCTATCACTTAGCAGACGTAAGCGGCGGCCGCTGGGAGCGCGGCACGAACTTCATCTTGAAGCTCGATGTCCGAAGCCTGCCCCAAGGACTTGTAACAACGACGGAAAATCCGATTGTTGTAAGACTGTCGCCGGGCTTACCGAGCCGAATCAACTTCGGTGTGGAAGTACCACCGCCATTGGCAGAAAAACTGATGGAAAATCAAGTGCAACAGAAGAAGGAAGAAGTAAAACAAATCGAAGAGAAATTGCAAGTAGAAGAGAGATTTGTAGTTGAATCGGTTCACTTCGCCTTTGATAGAGACCAAATTCTACCGGAATTTGAAAGCACATTGGATAATGTGACGACGGTTCTGAAAAACCATCCGGAATGGAGAATCCGAATTGAAGGCCACACCGACGCAATCGGCAGTGCCGCTTACAACGAAGAACTCTCCCAGCGCCGAGCTAACGCAGTACGCGCCTACCTCTTGAACGCAGGAGTAAACCCAAATCAACTGGTAGACGCAGTAGGATATGGCTTTAATGAGCCAATCGCTGACAATGGCAATGCCGATGGAAGGTTTAGAAATAGAAGGGTAGAATTTAAACTGGTAAGATAATCAATTGGCTGAAAAGTAGTTATTGAGCGAATGTGAATCTAAAAAGAAATAGCCTGCATTCTTAAATGGAATGCAGGCTATTTTTTGTGTGGTGGCTAAGAGTTGGCTTATCTTTTTCGCTCTTTAGAGGCTGTGCGTAGCTGTGCTGTTTTAAGGTATCTGGACTCTATGTATTTTTTTATGTCCCGGTTCGAATATAGGCTTTTGCGATACACTTTGAACCGTTTTGCTTCGGGAAAATATGGAAATTCTGATTGATTCGCTTCGCTCAAAATCAGAATTTATATTTTTACCTTCGCAATTCCGTCTCGTCGCTTCGCCAAAGCAAGTATATTCGGAACTCGGGACATCCCTTTTATTTCTGGATTTTTATGTGTAAGCGCGATAAGAAAATTTGACATATCTCAATATAACTATGTCATATTCGAAGGTGCTGAAAATACTGGATTCAGCGTATTTTAGACTAATAATTGAAATTGTTTATAAAACCGGAATTTTTTACAAACCCAGGCAATACTGCTAGTTTCGATAATTAAAGTTACATCCAATTATACATAATTATAATGAATATTATTGGAACTAGGGTAATATTTATATTTAGAGAGTAGGGTAATTTATGTTGAAGATAGCAGTTGCTTTGTTTGTGCCCTTACTACTAGTAATGATTATGTCCGTGCTACATCATAGGAAACAGAATAAATATTTAACAACTGCTCTTCGAGTAGATGATGAAACAAAAGAAAAAGCGAAACATAGTTTTGGTGAGGCATTTGAAACAGCAGCAATTGTCGGGATACCTATTATCGATGTTCTATATAATACATTAAAGATGAATCCTCATGCTCTGGCAGGAATTAATCATTTACATCATTCGCGTGAATTTGATAATTTGAGAGACTTAGTTGATTTTATGAAGAAAAGCATACATGGAAGAGAAGGCGGCATTGAGAGTATGCTAAATCAGTATAAAGGTTATACTGGTGAAGAGAGAGTTTTCGATCAGTTACGAGCAGAAGGACATAACGTTGAAGTTCCAGACGCCCCTAATCATCCTGGTTTTGATGCGTTGGTGGACGGAGAGCCCATTAATGTAAAGATAACAACCACGCCGGGATACATTAATCAACATTTTGAAAAGTATCCGGATATCAAAGTTTATACGAACCAAGAAATGAGCGAAGTTTTTGCAGGAGACCCAAATGTGATGATTGCAGACTGCACTGAGGAAGGTATTAAAGAAGTAACAGAAAGCACATTGGAAGGGATTAAAAATATTGGCGAAAGTCTTGATTGGGTACCCCTTATTTCGCTAGTTACTTCTGGTGCGAAAAATGCAAATGCGGTGGCAAAAGGGAAAAAGGATGTTTCGTTAGCGCTTGAGCATACTGTGCTTGATGTAGCGGGCAAAGGGCTTGGTAGTACTATTGGTGCAAAAGCAGGGTTGGCTTTGGGGATGACTCTTGCCCCTGTTACCGGCGGCTTAAGTGTAGCTTTGCTTCCAGCGATAGGGGCGATCGGAGGACTTTTTGGTGGCAAAAGAATTGTTGGTTGGTGGAAAGGAAGGCATTTGCGAGAAGCAAAAGAGATGCTTCAAAAAAAGTCGACAGAATTTGCAAGTCGGTTTCTTGATTGTTATGAAGAACTAGTGGATTCGATAGTTTCTCCTTTACGTGAAAGAGATGAGTGGTGTACTAAGCAAAGGTCTACCGAAAATGTATTTAGGAGAATTTTTTTCCCTAGTTTGCAAGTTAAGATTTATGGTTTGCTTAAAGGAAAGCTGGAAGAAGAAAGAATGAATATATGTTCTTTTTATGATAGTTTGAAAAATCAGGTAAAAGAGAGTGGTGAAGATGGTGGGTTGGTATTGTATAATTATGGGAGTAGCATATTAAATAATAACTCTTTGTTGCTAGGCTCCTATTCTACTGTTGAAAGTGCCTCTAATCGTGTCATAGAGGAGAAGAATAAATTAGATTAAATAATAAAAGAATGAAAAAAGAGATCATATATAGAGAAAAGCCGTCGGAATTAATCCGGCGGCTTTTCTAAAAGAAAGGAAGAAGATAGTATTTTTATAGGGCAAAGGCCCCGGTCATGATGCCGACGACGATGAAGATGAGGGTGGAGATGATTGCCGGGATCAGGCCGTATTTTTGGAGGTCAGCCATGCTGACACCGCTTAGTCCGACGAGGAGCCAGGTGGAAGCGGTGAGTGGGCTGAATGTATGTGGCGGTGGGCCTAGGAGGGAAGCGCGGCCGATTTCAACGGCAGGGATTCCATAGGCGGCACCGGCTTTGGCGAGGACAGGGACGATGCCGAAGTAGAAGGCATCGTTTGTGAGGAAGAAGGTTCCCGGAATACTGAGCAGTGCGGTGAAGAAGGCCATGTGAGCGCCCATGGATTCGGGGATCATATTGATCATGGCTTGTGCCATGTGGTCTACCATTTGTGTGCCCGACATGACTCCCATCATGATGCCGGCGGCAAAGATGAGGGAGATGACCGGGAGTGCTGAGGAAGCGTGGGCTTCTACACGTTTTTGTTGGTCTGACATCTTCGGATAATTGACGACTAGAGCAAGGCCGGTACCCATCATGAAGAGTAGCATCAGCGGCAGTATTTCGGTCATTAATCCGTAGAGTAGTGCCAAAGTTAGAGCAAAATTGAATAAGAAGAGTTTTGGTCGTTTGAGGCTTTCGGTTTCTTCGTTGGCATCTTCTTGGGTGACGATGGCCATATCGCTGTCTTCAAGTGCAATTTCTTGAGTCCAACCAAGGCGACGGCGTTCTCTGAGACCCCAGAAATAGCCAAAGATGAAGATGAAAATGGTTGCTGCGATCATTCCCGGAATTAGTGGCAGGAAGAGTTCTTCGCTGGTGAGGCTTAAAGAAGCCATGACTCGCCCGGTCGGTCCGCCCCAAGGCAGAAGATTCATAATCCCGGTCTGACAAGCGCAGAGAGTTGGGAGCATGGCCGGGTTGATGCCGATTCGTCGATGGACGAGCAGTAGAGCTGAGCAAGTGGTGAGGTAAGTGGTTGCGCCGTCACCATCTAAAGACACGACTGTGGTCAGAAGGCAAGTACCCAGAGCAACTTTTACCGGGTCGCCTTTTACCATTTTTAAGATGAATTTAATTAAAGGGTCAAAGAGTCCGGCGTCAATCATTGTGCCGAAATATAAAATTGCAAAACAGAGCATAATTGCAGTAGGTGCGGCTTTGTTGACGCTATTTCGCAGTTCTTTACTGATTGCATCCACATCGTCTACAAGACCGAGACCGACAATAATTGCACCGAAGACGATGGGTACCAGCATTAAGGCTACCATTGGAGACATTCGTTTTGTCATAATGAGAAACATGAAGGTACAGATCATTAGAAACCCTAGCAATGCTAACATGGACATAATTTTTTCTCCTTTACTTTCAGCATTTTTGAAATACCAAAGCGTATAAAAAAACAGGAGCTAAGAGCTATTTAAAATCATTTCAAAACAACGCTTTTTATTTGATATTTTCTTCAATGATTTCAGCGCAGCGGACTTGGTTGAAAATTCCGCAATAACAGAAATCGCTGAGCCGAATGGCACCTTCTTCAGGGGTCATTCGTTTTTCTTCTACTTGTTTCATGATGTGCTTTACGAATTTCGGCGGTATCATATGATGCCCGCACATGGTAGTGATGGAAAGAGTCACATCGTCGGGCAGGTGGTCTTTGTTGCCCCAGACTCCGAGGGAATAGTTGACCGAATGAGGGGTTACTCCGGCTTCTTTGCAGGCCGGCAATACTTCTGAGAGGATTCCGGTAACAACGACTGATTGGCCGGTGTCGGCGGCTTTTATTCTTTTCAGAAATTCGACGACTTGTTCTCTTTTGGTAAATACTCCGCGGATTCGGGATTTATCGGTGATTTTTTCTTGAATTTCTTCTGAGGAAAAGCGAGTGATCGGGCCGGTTCGTACATCGCCCCAGTTTTCCGAGCCGACTGCTTCGGCGGCGGCGATAAATTCCAGCGCTTTAGGCCGGATATCTTTGTCATTCACTCCTTTCGTTTGGTACATGAACCAGTTGAAATCTTTTTTCTGGGATTCGATTTTTCCCGATCGATGTAATGAATGAGTCATTTCATCCCCTCCTTATGATTAAAAGTAATTATTGTTCTGCCAGTGGTCGTCCGAGCCCTACATTGATTTTGCCTCGATGCGGTTGCGGAAGCCCCAGCTCATTTAGGCAGTCAAGGGCTGTAGTTTCGCCGTTTTCATCCACTCGCAGGATAAGTCCCAGCGAAAACACGGTGTCGATTTCGTGCTCCACTTTTTGAAGGGCTTGAATGACTACAGGAAGATGCCCTTCGGAGCATTTACCTTCGATGATGACCGAGAGCAGATGATAATCCAAGCATTCATCGACTAGTTGTCCGGTGTTGAGATCTGTCATTAAGGCTGCCAGCGGGGTATGATTGGCATCTTGGAGCTCCATTCCTGCTGCAGCACAAGCCATAGCGACTTTACTGGCATCTCTGAGGTAGACTCCGACGCC
>JGI996J12353_1000215_pt1 | contig 16692 bp, 13 predicted proteins | sample IntmicLarv5ML5BL_FD_12353 | JGI IMG/M metagenome (IMG submission 12353) | reverse complement strand
CTGTTCCTCCATGAGTTCCTTTCAGGGAGGCCTCCGGAGATGTCGAGGGCGGCCATAGAGGCCATGGGACTTGGCCTCAGCATGGACGGCGACAGGGCCGCATTCAGGATGAGCCCTGCCAGGGTCAAGGATGGGATCATCGAGTGGGCCTATGGCCTTGACGACATGGAGGATCGATTGAAAGGATCCATGATGGGCAACCTGCACATGTTGGATGACCTGTCGCCGGAAATAAGGTTCTTCATAGATGGGAAGTCCATCCTGACCATGGACATGGAGCCTGTCCCAGACCTTCCTGGACCTCCAGTGAGCGCCCCCTGCAGGCCAATACCCGATCCATTGAAGAGCTACATCGACAAGGTATCCGTGGACACAGGGGGCCTGACCTCATACCCATGGGGCTGTGGAAGGGTCGGTGCAAGGTTTCAACCATTCCCCTGTATTAAATATATGACATCGATATCCAATGGACCTACGGCATTGGGTGTGGCAGCATCGCTGGGCCATGACATCCGCTGGGTGGATGACATAGAGGAAAGATTCATCCTTGCCAGGGAGGAACTAAGGAATGGACATGTGCTGTTGCATATTGATGAGATAGACGAGTATAGCCATCAGAAGGACCATAGGAAGAAGATAGATGTGCTGGAACTCACCGACTCCCTGATGAGGAAGTACTTCAGCGACCATGCCGACATCATCTACTTCACAGACCATGGCACATCATGCATAACAGGGGAGCACATCCTGATGACGGTGCCGCTATGGACCTCCCTAGAGCCAGACGTGCCAAACAATGAGCATGTGCCACTCAAAGAAGTGATTGAAAAACTGTTAGGAACGTGATATCATGTCAAAATTCGAATTGCCTCCATCATTGAAGATATATGGGAACGAGGGGATAGGTATGGACATCCTGGAAAGGATATGGGGGAAGAGGGGGACATTCACATGCACTGTTGCAAACACCCTGACCTCGACCATCCCTGGCGTATCGGATGCTGGGGATACCCCTGAGCTCACGATGTTCACACCTGCCGCCGATGCTGAGCTGTTGATCCTGAATAGGACAGTTTGCATGAAGGGCGTGCCCATAAACCCTGGAGGGATACCGACGCCTGCGACGCTGACCAAGGCCGCACTGGACCTGTCGGACATGCCAAGGGTCATCGTGAACGGCGGGTGCCAGATAGTGCCGAACATCCCATTCATCGATGTAGGGGGGAGCTTCGGCAGGAAGATATCGACGGGGGATTCGGTGTCCGACGTGGATAGGCTTTTTGAAAGAGGGAAGGTCATAGGGGAGATGCTATCCCATGGGAACGACTTCATCGTCATCAGCGAGAGCTGTGCTGGAGGAACCACCACGGCCCTTGCAGTGCTTCTGGCGATGGGCGTGATGAAGGAGAATCTAGTCAGCAGCAGCTCGCCCAACAATCCAAAGGAGTTGAAGATGGGCCTCGCCTTGGAAGGGCTCAATAACGCTGGGGTGAAGATCGGCGACCTCAGGCACGACCCGTTGAGGGCGATGTCCTACGTCGGCGATCCGATGATGCCCGTCAACGTTGGCATCCTGATAGGCGCTGCAAGGCACATGCCAGTCATAGTGGGCGGTGGCNCCCAGATGGCGCCCATCATCGCAGCCGCGATAGAGTTGGACCCATCCATCATAGGGAACATATTCCAGGGCACCACAAGGTGGCTGGTCCATGACCCGAACTCCGACATGATAAGGATGATGGACCTGATCTCGAAGGACGTGCCGATAGTGACCGTCAACATGGACTACACCTCTAGCCCATATGAGGGGCTTCAGGCGTACGAATGGGGATACATAAAGGAAGGGGTTGGCTGTGGAGGATCATGCGTCGCAGCAATAGTCCAAAGCTCTGGGCGGATCACATGCGATGACCTGTTGGACAGGGTGCATGAGATCTATAGAGGGATAATGAACATGGGGTGACTTAGGTCCCCTCCACCATCCTCTTCGCTATGGACAGCTCGCTCTGGGTATTCACATTTATTGCGAACTCCTTGCAATCCGTGGTGTAGTAGCACTCCTTCAGATACTCCCCTTTGAGCACCAGCTCCCTGTTGGTTATCGTTATCCCGGACAGCACCCATTCCTTGCCCTCATGGTCAACGGTATAGGATGGGACGACATTGAACCTCTCCGTGGTCTCCTTGCTGACCAATGCTATCATAGACTGCATCGCATCGAAGTCGAATGACCCTATGAACCTGTCAAGCTCGCATACGGATAGCAACGGTATGTCTGCAGGGCATGTCAGGATGAACCTGCTGCCCATGTGCTCGAACGCCTCGTTGAGATCGTCCACGAAGCTTTTGCCAGAGGTCCTTATCGTATTGACCCCAGCCTCCCTTAGATATGATTCGGTCCTTGGGGTGTTGCCATTGACGGACACGAACACGTCATCGATATGCGCTGAGGCCTTCAGGGCATCCACCACCCTCATAACCGTCGGCCTTCCACCCACCACCTGCATGGGCTTCTCTACGCTGCATGTTCCCATCCTTGTGCCCTTTCCTCCTGCATGTACCAGCGCCTGCATACCTATCACAATTGGGATATGACCCATGCAAAGGATATCATGAACAGTATCGCCACCCTGGCGATCTCATTCGTCGCCCCGAGGACATCCCCATTGACGAATCCAAAGTTCTTATTGGCCATCCTTGCCATGAGGGCCCCGACCCCGATGGATGTCACCGCAGATAGTATGAGGCTCAATATGAGCCACAGCAGACTCCTACCTCCAAATATGCTCACATCGGTTATGATGTACCCCATCGACCCCAGGATCAGTGCCAGCACGGATGCCAGCACGATGGATATCAAGGTGGATTTCATCAAGGAGCTCCCATTTGTCAACCTGACCTGATCACCTGCCATGCCATTGCCTGGTACTCCGAAGGATGCGGCAGAGACCATGGCATTCTTAACGAATATCTCGGTTCCCACGATTATGAACGCCGTGGCAAAGAGAAGGGAGCTGCCAGAGTATAGCGCGACCGCGAGCAACGTGACGATGAGTGCCAGCCCTATCCCGCCTGCACCTATGTGGGTGTCCTTCAACGCCCTGACATGATCCTCCTTGTCGCCACTTACCACCATTCCATCACCAAAGTCCGCCAACCCATCGAAATGGAGGAACTTGGTGATTATGAATATCGATGCGATCGTTATGGCACCACCGACTATTCCCAGGGCCGTCATGAACAATGTGCCCAATCCCCCTTTGACGATCTTGGGGTCTCCCCACACATCTTCAATGACAACCCCTGCGCCATAGTTCAACATGCCCATGGCCACGATGGTGACTATCAAGGCCAAGATGCCTATGAATGCCCCTATCACAGGTGCAAGATAGAGGTTCTTGTTCGCGGACCTGATGCCCTCCTCATCCACGTTAAGCTTAATTATCGTGAAAAACGATACAAGGGCCTTTAAGGCATCAAGGATCGACCCTCCTTTTGATGAGACGCCATCCCCATGCACACCTTGATCCTGTCCAGAATCCTCATGCTCAAAACGACCGTCATCATAGTTGTCATCCGGATTATCAATCTCTGAGTCGCGTGACATAATGAAAGTAATACCATTTATTGAGTATATATTAATATTGTAGCATATATCCAGATATCCACTTTACATCAATCGAAGCGCGCCCCTTTCTCCCTTATCATGACGCTTCGATAGACGCCCGTCCTGACACATTGGGCCATGACCATGCCCAATGGGGTCCCAGTGCCCGTGAACATCAATCCATCATCACCCCTTGGGGATACGATCGCCATTGCATCGGACGTCGTTCCAGACTCCTCATAGCCAGCGTCCCTCATGGCCAACGTCTTTGCCTCTACGATCGGCATGTATGCATTCACCCTTCCCATGTCCTTCAAAGGCACCGAGGATATTGCGATTATGTTTATCGTGCCTCCGATGAGCCTCCTGTAGTTCTCCATGGAGATCCTATGCCTCTCATCGTAGTCATCTATCTCCTCCCCTGCCTCGACATGGTTGCTCAATCCTGCCGTGACTATTGCCTCCGCCTCGAATCCCTCCATCGATCTTTTGAACCTTTGGATGACATACTTGACCTCTGCCGCCGTCATGAATCCGACCGAGTGCTCCGGCAGGCCATACCTGACCCTGACGGAATTGGCATCACCGAGGTAATCCATACTGTTGTAGTTGTGTGGAACCTGGGTTATGAACATCACATCGGTAAGGGCATGCCCACCATTCAACGGGGCATTGCTAAGGACCTCCATGGTCTCGCTCAACCTTACTATGGCTGTGGCCATCCCCTCGTGCTCCCTTATCTCCAAATCCTTCACGAAGCTCATAGGATCACATTCAAAATATCATATATCCAGTTCTCAAACGCCATCTGAAGATGGATGCCGATCAATGCGAACAACGGCATTGCCACAAGTATCATGAACGCCAGGGAGGACACCTCTATGAGCCTACAGCAGCGCCTCACATCGTCCGATGTCGGCAATGGGCCATCGCCCATGACATACACCCCACGCTTCTCCATCGATATCCCCAATGCACAGGCAGTGGCGGTCATCGGCCATCCACTGTTTGGGCTCGGGGTCTTGCCATGCTCCCTCAATGCCGCATCGATCACCCCATTGGTGTTGAACCTCAGGACCCTGGCTCCGATGAGGATGAAGAATGGGGATATCCTGGAGGGTATGAACCCTAGGACATCGTCCGACTTGGCGGGGAAGAATCCCAATCTGCCATACCTTTCGTTCAGATACCCCCACATGGCATCCATCATGTTCGTGCATCTCATCACTATTGCCCCGAACAGCCCTAGGAACCCGAAATACAGCCCAGGGGATACAATGCTGTCTGCAAAGTTCTCTGACACCGTCTCACAGCATGAGGAGGATATGTGCCCGGAATCCATGCCCTTGGTGCTCCTGCTGACTATCATGCTGAGCCTCTCTGCAGCGGCATCCACGTCCCCATCGTCCAACTTCTGGATTATAGGGTCGCAATGTGCCCTGAAGGAATATATCGCAAACGTGAACTTGAACAGCAAGGCGGATAGGACGATCCATGTGACCTCCCCCACGTTCACCATTGTGCCAGATATGTCCACGGCCCAATCCTGGTGCCTAACGATCGCCAACATCCCCAAGGATGTCCCCAGGATCAGCACATACACCAGCAGTTGCACCAGCAATCCCAACATCGTCGTCCACCTCGATGATCGGTCTTTTATGCGCCTGTCGAAGAAGTAGACCATGTTCCCAAGCCACCTCAAAGGGTGGATGGCATTGGGCGGCTCCCCTACGAACCTGTCTATGATGAGTGCCAAGGCCACTATCAGCATGGCGCTCATCCAGATCTCCAAGCTCATGCCCTCCCTTTTATGACGTTCTCGATCGCATCCATCAGGACATCGTTGCGCTCCCTGTCCTTTATGCTGAACCTTATGCAATCGTCAAAGCCGAAGGACGAGCAATCCCTGACCATGACCCCATGCTCAAGCAGGGCCCTTTGAAAGTCGACCGCCTTGAATCCCAGTGGCCTCACCGAGCAGAAGCAGAAGAAGGAGTCAGGTGGGCTTGACAATGGGAATCCGATATCATTCAACCTCTTATGCACCCTCTTCGACTCCTTGTGCATTATCTCCGAGGCCTTGTCGACATAGTCCATCCTATCCAGCAACTCCATGGACACCGCCTGCTCTATCGCCCCAAGGTTCCAGCTCATCCTCACCTTGTCCATTTCTTGGACGAGGCTGTTGCAGGCGAACCCGTATCCTATCCTTATTCCAGGGACGGCGAAGGATTTGGTGAAAGACCCAGCGATGACGAGGTTTGTGAACCTGGACACCTCTGGCACCAAGGAGATCCCCCTCCATCCATGGACCAGGTCCAGCAGCGTCTCATCCAAGAACACGAGTATGCCTCGTGATTCGCATTCCTTGACGATCCTGATGATCCTGTCCTTGGATTCTATACGCCCCGTAGGGTTGTTCGGATTGCATATATATACAGCCTTGACCCCATCCAGCATGCCCAGGTACTCGTCAAGGTCTATCCTATAGTCGTTCGATCCCCTAAGCTGATAGTTGACCACCTCTATCCCAAGGAGCCTGCATTGCTGTGAGTACTCTGCAAAGGATGGGTTGCATATCAGCACCTTGTCCCCCCTGTTCAGGAAGGTGTGAGGGAAGTTCCTTATGATCTCAGACGACCCAGCACCCACCATGACCTCGTTCGTTTTGACGGAGAATGCCTTACCAAGCGCCTCCTTCAGCCTTAGGCATCCATCGTCTGGATAATGCCAGATGTCATCCAATGCGCCCATGATGGCATCGGACAGGTCCGGTGGGCCGAATGGGTTCAGGTTATGGCTGAAGTCCTCAATGCATTCCAACCTCCAGGCCTGACCGCCGTGGACGGTTCGCTCTATTCCTCTCAGCAGGTCCTTTCCAAATCCATCATGGCTCATAGGGAGTAATTTCCTGTGTACTTCTTCGGTATGACGTAGAGTTCCCCATCCTTGTCGACACCGACGGAGGCGCTCACCTCATACACCTCCTGTATCAACTCCTCGGTTATAACCTTCTTGGGATCTCCGATGGCATATATCTCCCCCTTCTTCATTATTATGCATAGCTCGCAATACCTTGCCATTAGGGATATGTCGTGCTCCGCCACAAGGACCGTCATATCCTGCCGGACCATCGCCCTGAGGTACTCCATCACATCCAGCTTGTACTTCATGTCCAGATGGGATGTTGGCTCGTCCACCAGCATCAGCCTTGGTTGCTGCACGTATGCCTTGGCGATCAGGACCCTCTGCCTCTCGCCTGACGAGAGCATGTTCAAAGGCCTATCTCTTAGATGAAACACCCCGAACATCTTCAATGTCTCGACGATCATGGTCTCATCCTCCTCGGTCTCCCACCAGATGTTTCTAAGATATGGGTACCTTCCAAGCATCACGGTCTCGAAGACCGTAAGCCCGAAGCTGACCCTCAGCTCGGCTGGAACATTGGCGACGACCTTGGCAATGTCCGATGCGGACTTGTTTAAGACAGACTCGCCATCTATCAACACATCCCCGGAGGTCATTGCGTGAAGCTTGTTTATGCACCTCATCATCGTGGTCTTGCCACAGCCGTTAGGGCCTATCAGGCCCACCAGCTTGCCTGACGGCAGGGAATAGCTCACACCCTTGACCGCATGGAATCCATCCTCATATCTCTTATGAAGGTCCCTGACCTCCAACAAAGGGTCGTTATCCATCGTACATCCTCCCTCTCCTTATCAAAAGATATGCGAACATGGGAACACCTATCAATATCGTTATAGCTCCCACAGGAAGCTCTGCACCATTGTTCAACATCCTTGCGGCAAGGTCTGCTGCCATCATAAGGCCGCCACCAAATGCAATGGATGCAGGAAGGACAAGCCTGTGGTCCCCCCCTAGGATCATCCTACATAGGTGCGGAACCACCAATCCCACGAATCCTATTATCCCCACGAATGCGACCGCCAACGATGATAGTATGGATGCCAGTATGAGCATCCACCTGTTGAACGATCTCACATTAAGGCCCATCTGCTGGGCCTGATCCTCCCCTAGAAGCACAAGATTGAACTCCTTAGCCCATAGCAATGGAACCAGGGACATTGCCAATGCCGGGATCAACAGTATCCATACCTGATTCCATGATATGTTTGCAAACGATCCGAACAACCATGTTAAGGCATTGCCAACATCGTTTCCAGCCATTGACATCATCAAGGTCTGGGCGGCCGAGAACACCATTCCCACGACCACCCCTGCAAGCACGTAATTGACCGCCGACCCGCCTGCCTTCTCTGCGATCATCATTGTTGCGAAGAACGCCACCAATCCCCCCACCATCGCACTGAATGCTGTAAGGTAAAGGGAATGGGGACTGAACAACCCAAAGAAGGTGAAGTCGAATGCTATCACTGCGACCGCCGCCGTTCCAGCCCCTGCGGACACTCCCATGATGTATGGGTCCACCAATGGATTCCTGATTATCGCCTGATACATGCAACCTGCCACGGACAGGGATATTCCAACCCCAAGGGCAACCATGGCCCTAGGCAGCCTTGACTCGAAGACTGCAATCTGATTGTAGTTCCCTGGATCCACCCCATTAACCAAGGCGGACCATAGGGCCGATAGCATCTCTGAGGGGGACAGGATGGAATTGTACCCTATGCAAAGGCTGGCTATGAATATCGTTGCAGTGAACAACCCTCCAAGCAGCAACGTGAGGTACAGCCTTCTATGGCTCTTCGTCCTATGCATGACCTCCTCCGACTTCAAGTATTCCCTTGCCTTGAGCCTTATGTATGAGAACGGCCTATCTATTCCCCTCATTCTCATTATCGCGTAATATGCGATTAAAACAACGATTATGGATAAGGCTAGAAGGAACCACCATTGCTCGAATATGTTGTTCTCCTCTGCAGGTGGGATGTATGCTGGGACGACCCCCTCATAGGTTATGAACCCATAATCGTTCCCGACCATCATCTTGCCATCGATAAGCAATATTGCTGTCATGCTGTATTGGCGATACTTAGCCTCCTGAGACATCCTATTCAGCACCTTACCATCTAAATCTATGACAGTTATCCGGTTCTTGCCATCATATGGCATCAGATACAGCCTGTCCCCATCGACCAGTGTCATTGGGGATTTAATGGGGTCTGAGGCATATACCAACGAATAGCTCCCCTTTGTGTCCATCCTGTATATTCCCTTGTCCGATGCAAAGTACACCCCGACGAACCCCTTGGTCTCGATCTTGGTCATGTAGTTCCCTACCTTTCCAAACTCCTTCAGGAATGGGCTCCCCTCCTTCAAGGTTAGATTGGCCCCATCGAATCCCAATATGGCAACGCCACCGACCATCGAGCTCATGCCCACCCCATCGGAGACGGACATCATCAGCGTATATGTCCCATTCTCCTTGAACACCACGGGGGATGACGCATCGCCGGATATGGTCTTGCCATTGTTGTATTGATATGGGATTATGGTTGAGATCAACTGACCTGAGCATTTGTCAAGGGCGTAGAACGACCCATCGAATGCCCCTATGAAGAGATATCCATCCACGATCGTTGGGGAATGATAGTAGGAATGACCTGTCATCCTGTATGACCAGATGAGGTTGAGATTCAAATCTAACGCATAGACCATGCCATTCTCCCCCGCCCCGTAGATCACACCGGAATCGACGACGAGCCCTCCTACCCCTCTTCCGAATGAGGACCCAATAAGGTCGTCCCCACCATTTGGTATCGGCCCTTGCTCCCTTAGATTGTAATTGGAGATTGGAACGTTTCCACAGGTGGTGACATGCTCATTGTTCTCGCCTGGTCCGGAAAGCGGCATCTTGAATATGTACCCATAGGTTGCTGGAACGTAGATGTATCCACTGACGATCACTGGGGTGCCGGTCTCATAGAATGGATCGCCGAAGTATTCGAAGATCCAAACTGGGTCATCGTAGGACGAGGTATAGCATGCCATGGTTGCGACCCTCACCCTTTGAGAGTCTATGTTCCTTAAGTAGGTGTTATATTTCACAAAAAGGGAGCCTTCTGCATATAGCATGCCTGCTGCAACGCCGGCCTCCTGACCGACATAATCATGACCCAGCATGTTCAACTCTCCCTCGTTCGAGCTGCTTTGGGACTTGGTCTGGGTCGCATCCCCTCGAACCATCGTCCATGACTCCCTATAGACTGGGGTCTCAGTAGGAACGACGCCATTGGGATAGAATCCTATTGAGATGCATCCAGACGTGTATGTCTGATTGATGTCGGCCTTCTTCCATCCATCATTCCAGATGTAGGCCGTCCACTGGGACGTCACTGTGATTCCAGTTGCGCCTGGAACAGACAGGGACCCTCCATTGCCAAGTGATCCCACCTTTGTCTCAGATAGGCCGTCCACTACTATCTTTCCAGATTTGTACTCATAGCCGAGATCGCCCAAGGATGCATCCAGAACGTCCCCTATGCTCCTATCCCCTGATCCAGATATTGGAACCCATGTTGTATTCCCATTCCCATAGTCCACAAGCACCATGTCCCCATCATCGGCATCTGCTACAGGAGAGGTCAATGCAATTGAGAAGATGGATACTAGAATTAATGAGATTATTATGATTTTTGCATTTCTTATCTTAAAACCCCCATCAACCATTGAAGCTCAGATGCTTCGTGTAAGTTAGGTAATCGACATAGTCGTTGCCAATGAACTTGCCCATGTCCGTCTCAGTGAATGCACCGGGATGGATTATTCGCATTGTGAGCTCCATTATCTGGGCGTACCTTGGGCTAGGCCTCTGTGACATCTCCCCTGCGGACTCGCATATTATGTAGATCTCCCCGCTCTTGTACGCATCGGTGCTTCTCCACTCTGCGGACAGCGAGTTCATTATTGCATTGTAGTCTCTCTCCGTTGCAGAATACTCGGTGCTGAATATTATTATCTTGGAAGGATTGTTAGTCATTATGGTCTCTGGGTTCATCCTGACCCAGCCGCTCTTATTTGAGTATACGTTATTGCCATAGGCTATGATCGAAATGTCATCTATGTATGTGCCTGAGCCAGATATGAACGGCGCCTTGTCCGCAGAGAGGGAATACATCATGTCCACCTCGCTGACGGTCATGCCAAGCGCCTCCACCAACTGAGACTGTGCCAGATCCAATAGGTCCAGGACCTCGTTCGCCCTAATCTCGTATCCCATCGATACGCCCATTATGAATATATTGTCCCTTATGGTTTGAATGCTGTCCCCTCCATACATCATGACCGCATTTCGATCGATGTTCCTTAGCTTCTCCACCATTGCCTTATGGGTTTGCAAGGAGCCGTCACAGAATATTATGTCAGGGGAGGCTTGCAATATAAGTTCAAAGCTGGGGTTGAGATAGTCTCCAACCGTTGCTATGCTACCTCTGGATTTTCCAACTACAACAGAGTTTGGATAGTTGCTGAACGAGTCGGTTCCAACAAGTGTGGCGATAGCATTCAATGAGCCCAATATCTCCGTCAATGAGGGAGCCAATGTCACAGACCTTTCGGCCCTAGGATATCCATATATCGATCTTCCTGATGCATCTACGGCAACTGTTGGAACATCGTCAGAGTTACAATATGCCCAGGCACAGATGGTGAAATCCCTAATGTCCGAATCCAATTGGATTTTTCTCCAAGATGTGCTATCGAACGCTATCCCCCAGATGCACCATTCGTAGATCTCATTGGCCATGGTGCCATCTATCTCAATGACCGTGTCCCCCTCAAGGGTCAATGAAAAACCGTTATATCCGCAAACGTACTCCAAGGCGGATATTGGGTTGGAGTACTTCGATGTGTCCATTCCTGTCCAAACAACATCCCTATCGTTGAAATCCAAGATCATTCCAGATGATGGGTGCGAAGTCGCATTGCCAACCCCCATTATCGGCACAGCCATTGCAGCGATCAGCAATATGGATAAGGATAGTGCTAGCTTGAATTTGGAAACGTCCATCGAACACACCTAACTTTAAAAAGATTAAATAAATGGTTTCAATCGATGTCTATACGGACGCCGATTTAAGATTGAGATCACTCTTCAACTGCGAACGGTCCCTCTCCCATCCACTTGTCAGTCAGACTTGGGGAGCTGACAGGCTCATTCGTAGTGAAATTCCAAGCAGTGAGGACAAGATAGAATACCTCTCCTATGGTTACGTTAAAGCCTGGTGTTGTAGCCCACTGAGGCCACTGGGTGTCGAAATTGGATTTTGTCCAAAGGAATGACATCCAACTGAGGGAACTGTCTGAATTCAATCCATCAAGCGAGGATATCCAACCATCATCCCCTACATCATGATCAATCTCGTTCTTTTCAAATGCCTTAATCATTGCATCCAACGGGGAGTCGCCAGTTGAGCTTATCCACATGTCGTCATTGTCCCCGTCCCCACCATTGTGATCTATGTAGAACCAATATGTCGTTGCGGGATCCTCCTCGTTGTATAGGAAGTATCCAATTCCAAATCCTGCAGCTGCACCTACAACTAGGCCAACCACCAGGAATACGATTGTATTGCCAGTGCCCATGTTAGTCACCGGATTTAAAATGGACAATAACCTATAAAACCATTTGGATATGGCATCCAAGATAAATTGGAAAAATATCCCCGATTCCATATCAAACCAAAAAAAATGGACTGGGATATTGGAAATGGTTTTGTACGATCCCTTACCTTTTTATCGGATTCAACGTCACGCCTGTCTGGCCTTGATAGTTTCCGCTCCTTTGCGCATAGTCCTTGTCCGAGCTGGATGTTAGCTCCTCAAACACCATTTGACAGAACCTCTCACCTATCGGCATCTCAATGAACTCATCAGTGGCGTTGTACGATCCTAGCGTCAAGGTCCCCTCGAACCCTGCGTCTATCTTTCCGAATGCGCCTATGCATCCCCTTCTTATCCATGTGGTCCTCATCCAAAGCTGTGCGCAGACATCCTTCGGCATCCTCACACGCTCGATGGTGGAAACGTAGAACATGGTCCTCGGAGGGATCTGGACCACTCCCTCCCTTATAGCATCCGCCTCTCTTATCGATATCTCGGATATCCTAAGGTCGTATCCATTCGGCGTAAGGCTCCTCTCACTGTATGGTTCGATTCCAAGGTCGTTCGAATCCCTCCTTGAGAGTATGTCCCTATCAGATAGTATTGCCATGTTCTTGGATATGGAAACTTCATAGATAATTGTAACTAACGTCTCAATGGATGCATATTGATCCCGTTTGACCATCCGCAGGGGTTCGAATGCATTAGGTCAGTTCAATGTCAGATCGAAGTGATATACGGCCATGCTGGGAGAGTAGGACTTCAAGGCCCTGTTGGATCTCACCTTTAAGCCCTGTGAGCCCAATGACCCGATGAAGTCATCCAATTGGGAGCCCTCCAGAATCTTATAGAGATGTATCGTCCCGTTTGGCCTCAAACCCTCCCTTGCCACATCCAGGAACAGGTCTGCCGTCTGTGGAAGGTTCATGATTATCCGGTCTGCGATCGGAAGCCCTTTCATCAGGACCCTTGCATCGCCGGTCATTGGGATCACGTTCGAGACCTTGTTCAGCTCCATGTTCCTTCTCATGTAGTGCTCTGCATATGGGTTTAGATCCATGGAGTACACCACATTTGGCCTGGCAGCCTTGCAGATCACCATCCCAAATGGGGCCACGCCGGCGAACATGTCTATTATCACCTCTCCATCCTTTACCTCGCTGGCTATGCGACTCCTTTCCATGGACAGCCTTGGGTTGAAGTACACCTTGGATGGGTCGGTCATGAGCCTGACCCCGAACTCCTTGTGGATCGTCTCCGAGCCACCGATGCCTGCGATCCTTGTCAGCTCCCTCACCCTTAGATCCCCCTTTACGCCGGAATCCATCATGACCGCCCTTAGTTTAGTGTTGACCTTCAGCAATGCCTCCCCTATGTCCTTGGAGACATGCCTTATATCATCCGGCACCTTCATTATTGCGACATCCCCCACCACATCGAAGGACGTGGGCAGCATGTCGTTTGGAATGTCGACCAGGTCTCGATAGTCCTTCGCCCTCTCCTCGATCCCATCCGTGACGAACTCCACGGTATCGAACCCGTCGACATGCCTCGTGATCGGTATATATACGAACGCGCCTTCGCCCCCGATCCTCCTTGACCTGTCGAAGGCCGAGGCCTGCATCAACATGCCTTTTGCAACCTGCCCCTCCGCCTTTGGGACCCTCGCACAGAGATGGTCACTCATCTTCGATTATCTCTTCAGGTGCGCCTGCGAAATAGACTAGGGAGTATGCCTCCATGAAGTGCAACTTTCCAGGTATGACCAGCGTCTGCAATGGTGCTCCGAGGTCCATTGACATAAGGTCCTGTGGATATCCTGCGAAGATCCTCTCCTCCCTGGAGCCGACCTTGGTGACAACGCATATCAATGTCTTGTCGGTTATCAGCCCCTCGTTCCATGTCCTCTCCCCCTCTATGAGCCATTCCAACGCCTGATGGGCTGTCATATACCTGAGCTCATCGGCCCTTATGTCCAAGAGCACCATGGTATGTAGTCCCCTTTCCTTGTTCTCAACTATGTTGTCATAGGGAGACTTAGGATGGAACCCCTTCTCTAGAAACGGCAAGGTGACGGCCCTTCCGAACTTATAGGGTTGCAGGCCCAATGACGATGGACATGCATTGAATATGGACACGCCGTAATGGACCTCTATGGGTATGCCTGCCTCCTTGGCCTGTATCCTCAGGTCCACATGGGTGGTTGCAAGCATGGTGTCGCCTGCGGTGACGAATCCCACCTTCATGGCCTTTGCATCCTCCAATATCTCCTCTGACTCCTCCACTTGCGATCTATGGACCAGCTTGATGCCCTTGCCCGTCACAGCCTCCAGGCTGCCCATGTCAACGCCTATCAACGATGATGTGTAGAACTCGGCATACACCTTGTCGCACGACCTTAAGGCGTTCAAGGCCTTGACCGTCATGCCATCCGTCCCGCTCAGGCCAAGTCCTATGAAAACTATCCCTGGTTGCATGGGTCGTGGTATGTCCCTGACAGATATAAAGGATATCTCATCGGAACCCTACCTATGCAGAAGGTGCATGCGCATCCGATTGCCCAGTGCACAGCCAAAAAGCCGAATGAAGAAAAAAGAATGGGTTTGTAAGGGGTTTCAAGGGTTTGATCACCTCTTCTTCACGATGATGATCGCGACCACAAGGCCGATCAAGGCGATGACCGCGAGCACGATGAGAACCGTCGTGACGTCGTCGTCGTTGTAGTTCCCATCGATCGGGTCGCCCGCCGTCCTGAACTCAGCGTTGTACGTCCTGTCCGAGTCGGCGGTGACCGTCCTGTTGCTCATGGTGGAGCCGTCAGACCATCTGACGAACTCATAGCCGCTCAATGGCGAGGCGCTGATGACCAGCGTGTCGCCGTATGAGTACGTGCCGCCGCCGTAGGCGTTGCCACCATTGTTCGCCGTCACCGTTATGGTGAACTGCATGAGCGCGAACCTGGCGACATAGCTGGCCTCAGCCGACACGATCACGCCCCTCTTAGCGTTGGTCACACCATCGGCCCACGAGACGAACTCGTAGCCCTCGGATGCGGTCGCTATGAGGATTATGGTCATGCCTTCGTCGTACTGGTCGGACTGTATCGCAGTGCCTCCATCCTTCGGGGTGGCCGTGACTGCTACCAGCCAGAACCTGTGGAAGTCCACGGTCAGCAGGACGTTGTCATTGGCCGACACCGTGTAGCTCTCCTGGAACACCTTCTGGTTCCATGGGTACTTTATCTCGGCCCCACCGTCGTTGGCTGCGATCTTCTTGATCCTGTAGCCCTTGTCAGCGGTGAAATCGAACTTGCCCTTGTATCCATCGTCCACGAACCAAACGTCGGCGGCGGAGAAGCTTGCCCTCTCCCTGACGCCGTCGCTAGGGTTGATGCAGTTGGCCGATATCGGGTTAACGAGGACCGCCTGGTAGGAACCGCCCTCGGCGTAGTCTCCCTCGACGACCTTAATCGCGTGCACCTTATGCGTGGTGATTGTCACCAAGGTGTCAGCGTTGATCAAGTGTGTGGTTAGTGGTGAGGATGAGGTCATCAGCGCATCGAACAGGAACCCTAGGCTTCCGTTGTCGGACACCACGTTGAGTATCCTGTAGCCGCCGCTGTTGGCAAGCGCAGTGGTGACCTCGAAGGTCGCCACCTGGTTCCTGTCAACATATGCAAAGTAGTCGTTGGCGCTGTCATCTAACCCTCTGAAACCATCTCCTGCCGCATCGGTGGACGTTGCGGTGTCGGTGACCATGTCGACTGCGTAGGTCGCATCGACTGGTATCGTAACCTTGTGCATCTGCTGCACCGTCACGACGACGGTCACGTCGGCCGTGACGGCATCCAGATAGGGCCAGACCGCCGAGATCACGAACACGTCGGCATAGCTGCCAGCATAGTCGGTGTCCGTGATGTCCAGTATCCTGTAGTAGTCCGGCGCAGAGAACAGCGGTGTCACGCTGAAGTATGCGTCCATGCTGCTATCGACGTACGCGAAGGGGTTGGCAGGGTCGGTGGTGTCAATGCCCCTGAAGCCGCTGCCGATGGCCGTAGTCGACGTGGCGATGTCCGCAAGGAGAACGGAGTACCCGGTGTTGACGGGTATCGTCACCTTGTGCATCTGCTGGACAGTGACAATCACGATCACGTCATCGTTGACATCGTTGAGGCTAGGAGACACCGCAGAGATCACGAACACGTCGGCATAGCTGCCAGCATAGTCGGTGTCTGTGATGCTCAGCACCCTGTAGTAGTCGCCAGTCATGCCGTCGAACACTGGCATGACGGTGATGTCGGCGGAATGGCCGTCATCGACATACGCAAAGGGGTTGGCAGGGTCGGTGGTTTCGTCCACGCCCCTGAGGCCGTCGCCTGTCGTACTCAATGTTGCAACGTCCGTCAGGCCCACAGTGTAGCCCGTGCCCACTGGCACGGTGACCTTGTGCATCCACTGCACGGTCACGGTGACAGTCATGTCAGCGGATGGCTGCACAACGAC
>JGI996J12353_1000214_pt1 | contig 16716 bp, 10 predicted proteins | sample IntmicLarv5ML5BL_FD_12353 | JGI IMG/M metagenome (IMG submission 12353) | reverse complement strand
AACCGGTTGCACACAACGCACCTGCAACAGCACCGACAAACCCTGTAAAAACAGGACACACATTCGTAGAATGGCAAGAAGTTGTAGGCGGAACACCGACAGGAGTACAATACACTTTCACAGCACCGATTACAGCAAACATGGATTTGATTGCAATCTATACAATCAACCCATCCGGTGGAGGCTCCGGTTCAGGTTCAGGCTCTGCGACAATTGTAAACAATACAAATGACAGCAGCGACAATGCAACTTCTGTAAGAATAGAGGTTGTGTGTGTTGATGAAAATGGAAATGAACTTTATGTTCAATCCTTAACAGCAATTGTCGGTAACAGTGAAGTGATAACTGCGCCCTTGATTGAAGGATACATGTTGGTGTTGAATGAAAAATCAAGCCAAGAAGTTACAATCGTTCCGGGCGAGAATGTGATCACATTCACTTATACCAAAATTCCGATAGACGTTCAAGAACCCGACAACAAGACTCGAGCTTTCCCCTGGTGGATTATAATCGTGATTTCAATTGCGATCATAACGATCTACTTGATTGCTCGAAAACAACAAAACAAAAAATAAATATTAACGGCTTTTAAATAAGCCTCAAATTGTATCCCTTGTCAAGAATTTTTCTTGACAAGGGATTTTTTTTTGCAAAAATGAACTGTTTTTAAATTAATTTTTTAATTTACATATTTAAAATAAAATTTTCATCTCCCGGATTTTTTTTCAGAATAGTATTTTGAAAACAGAAAGATATATTTCAAGTAAATTTAATATACACGAAATAAAGTAATATTGAAAATAATTAAACTTATTTTTATTAAGTTTTTTGAATAAAGAGATGAAAGAATGAAAAAAATCAAAGCACAATCGATTATACTATTAGTAATCCTGCTTGCCGGATTAGTATGTTTAACAGGAATGGCATCAGCAGATGAAGAATATTCAATAAGTTATGATACAGGTTCAGCTTTTACAGCCAATCATGGAGCTCCGTCCCCGATAACTCTTGCAGATAATACTCCTGTAACAATAAGCACCCAGGGAACGTATATACTTCAGCAGGGAGACTTTTCGAATGTAACAATTCGAATTACTGTACCTAATGTCATATTGGTTTTGAATGGCACAAATATTACAAATCCTGTAACAAGCAATCAAAACACGACACCCTTGCAATTAATGCCCGGTTCTAATGTAACACTTGTTTTGATGGATGATAGTGAAAACAGCTTTATCTGTAAAGGAACGAGCGGAATTGACTATAACAGACAAGCCGGAATCTTTGTTGATCCGACAGCAGAATTAACCATTCGCGGACAAAACGATAATTCAGGAAAATTGACGGCAATCGGAGGCTATTTCAGTGCAGGTATTGGAGGCGGACCGAATGGACATCCCGGAAAAATCACAATAGAAGGCGGAAATATTACAGCTGAGTCCAACAGCGATACAAACGGAGGCCAAAGGAATGGTGCAGGAATTGGAGCAGGAGGCGGCAACAGTAGCCGGGCCAATGACTCAACCAACGAAATAATTATTCGCGGAGAAGCAAATGTTACAGCTTCAGGCAAAGGAAACGGTGCGGGAATCGGCGGCGGTGGAAGTAATAATAATACAGCAGGAGAAAGCGGAACAATAAAAATTTACGGCAATGCAACTGTTACAGCCATCAGTGAGAATCAGGGTGCAGGAATCGGCGGAGGCGGAACAGCTGGACACCATGCTTCAATCCTCACCGCAGGCGGCGCAGGTGGAATAATAGAAATTTACGGCAATGCAAATGTTACAGCAACCGGTTCAATATAGGGCGCAGGAATTGGTGGCGGCGGCAGCAATAACAGTACCGCCGGCGCAGGCGGAATAATTACAATTAAGGACAATGCAACTGTTACAGCAACCGGTCGCTTGAACGGTGCGGGAATCGGCGGTGGCGGCTTCGTTACAAGTCATGGCGCACCCGGCGCAAGCGGAACAATAACTATTGAAGGCACGCCGATAATTGTTGCAAGCGGCAATTACATGGATATTGGTCCGGGTACCGGTATCACCGGTTTGCCAATCGGAGCGGTCGGTCAAATTACAATTGACGGCGGTAACGTGTATGCAATCAATACACCCTTGGTTGAAAATCAATATGGAGATTCATTAGGCATGGTTAAAATGTCAGTCGGAACACCGGGTGAAGAATTAAACTTTAAAGCAATCAATGGAGCCAATAATGAATATGATTACGATGCAACAACCGATGGAAACGGTGATGTATTTATATGGATTCCTCTCGGAAATCAACTTATAATTCATGAAGATGCAGCGAATACAATACTTGAAGCCGTCATTGAAAAACTTACAACATTAGGTTCTAATGAAATTGAACCGAAAAATATTCCAGGATACGTAACCCCGAACAACCAAACAGTGACATGGACCGGTGCATCATTGAGTCCTATAACGTTTAGATACATCGGTGAAGCTGTCCTGACATTAAAAGCAATTAACTTAGCGACTATGAACGAAATAGAAATATCACTGGGAGTAGCGATTACACACGACATACCGGTCTCATTAAACGATTTCTATGATTATTCCGGCGATATTGCTGCCTTAACAGCAGCCGTAGATTTAGAACATCCCGGAAGATACGCTCTTTGGGTGAATACGTTACCGACAATCGTTCAAATTAATTCGGTGACGAACACCGCTGACGTGTATTATACATTGCAGCCCACTACAAGCGGCGGCGGCAGCGGTCATGGTTCCGCAACGATTGTGGACAATAACACTGCAAATAATAACACAAGCGGAAGCAACAACACAACGCCTACGAGATTGACAATTTTGTGTGTTGATGAAAATGGAAATGAACTTTTCATTCAATCATTGACAACGATTGTCGGCAGTTCAGAAGCAATAAATGCACCTCCGTTGAAAGGATATGAATTGCTGACAAGTCAAACAATCCAAAATATCAGAATGGAAACCGGTGAAAATACGATAACATTCAGATATGCGCCGACAAATGACCAACAGCCAAGTGGCGAAGATCGTCAAAACAGCAGCAGATGGAGTTTGCCGTGGTATATTTTCGTTCCGATTTTCATCATAGGAATTGCAGCAAGCTTTTTGATCGGGCAAAAAATCCAAAAAAATAAATAAGCAAATAAAAAAACTTTGAATTGTAATCCCTTTGTCAAGAATATCTTGGCAAGGGGAAATATAATTTGCAAACAACTTTTATTCAATTCTTTTTTTCAAATTCTATTTTAAAATCAATACTTTTTTCAAAATTGCATGTATTTCCAATTGAAGTGAATAATTTTTGTCCCCTATGTTTCCGATGAAACAAAAACAAACAATAAAAAGATTGCATCAATACGTTTTTGAGTTGAAATATGAAAGTGTGTTTTCAAAAAAAATTCACTTAGATAAAAAGACAATATATAACCGATATGCCGACTGCGTTCGTTTGTCCATTCGAAATAAAGGGGTGTCGGCGACAATTAAGCTTTAATACCTTTACTTCTATTGGATACCTTACATTAAGATTACAGTTCTGAAAAAAAGCGGATTCGTTTTAATCAAATTTTTCACAACGCCACGCCAGTTAAATTCGATTTTTACCGGCAGAAAAATTGATTGATATAAACAAATGAAGTATTCAATATTTTGATGAAATCGAGTGGAAACGTTCGAATTTTTCAAAAGGTTCATTTTCCAATCATTGAATTTTCGCAGATATGTCGGCCTTTTTCAATTATCCGCTTCGACTCTCGAAAAAAAGGTTGACTGCAAACAAACGGATTTGCCGGACTGAGCAGATTCTTGAAAATTCGGCAAAAACGATGGCATAAACCTATATGATATCTCACAGGAGATTTAAGCACCATGACAAACTCCCTAAATAAATTATTTGAGCGCTTGCTTGAAAACGAGTCTATTTTTAAAGACAAAGAAGTTTTAAGGCATTCGTACACTCCCGATGTTTTGGTTCACCGAGATGAACAAACAGAAGAATTGGCGACAATTTTAGTTTCAGCTCTTCGAGGCGAAACACCGTCAAATATTCTCATTTATGGAAAAACCGGAACAGGGAAAACGGCTGTAACGCGTTACGTCGGCAAAGAGCTTGAAAATATGAGTGAGAAAATGGGCGTGAAATGCTCCGTCATTTATGTCAACTGTGAAGTAATCGACACCCAATACCGTCTTTTAGCAAATTTGGCGCGTCATTTCGGCGAAGACATTCCGATGACCGGATGGCCGACCGACCAAGTTTTCCAGAAATTTAAAGAAGCATTAGACACTCGAGAACAGGTTCTCATTGTGATTTTAGACGAAATCGATAAACTCGTTAAAAAAGGCGATGATGTTCTTTACAATTTATCCCGTATCAATTCCAGTTTGAAACAAGCACGTGTCAGCATTATCGGCGTTTCAAACGACTTAAAATTTACCGACTTTTTAGACCCGCGTGTAAAAAGTTCTCTCGGCGAAGAGGAAATTATTTATCCGCCGTACGATGCCGATCAAATCCGCGACATTCTCTATCAGCGCGCTGAAATCGCTTACATTGAAAATGTTTTGGATGAATCCGTGATTCCGCTCTGCGCTGCTTTGGCCGCTCAGGAACACGGCGACGCGCGACGCGCATTGGACTTGCTTCGTGTTTCCGGTGAAATTGCCGAACGCCGCGAAGAAAAACTTGTCACCGAAGTTCATGTTCGTGTCGCTCAAGATAAAATCGAAGTTGACCGAGTTGTTGAAGTCGTTCGAACACTCCCGACTCAATCGAAACTTGTTTTATTCAGTATTGTAACGCTGAACATCAGCGCTCAAAATCAGAATCTGTCGCCGCAAAGCATTACAACCGGCGAAGTGTACAACGTTTACAGAAAATTGTGCAAAGCTATCGACATGGATGTTTTAACACAGCGCAGAGTGACGGATTTAATGTCTGAATTAGACATGCTCGGCATTATTAACGCAATCGTTGTCAGTAAAGGTCGCTACGGTCGAACAAAAGAAATTTCGCTTTCGGTTCCCGTTAAAAGCACATACGATGTTCTTTTGGAAGATTACAAATTAACGCCGCTTCAAAATTACAGCACAAATTTGAAAATCGGCTATTTCTGATTCTCTGAAACAAACATTTTTAAGAAGCAAATCCTTTTTTCCTTTATGAAAAAAGGGTCTTTTTTGTTATTTTTAATTCTTTTTGTTATTCTTTGCATTACTTTGAGCGGATGCTTAACATCAATTTTAAAAGGCTCAGATGCTTCCGAAAAAACAGAAAATATCAGCGAAGTTTTAGAAATTTACGAATTAAACATTTTCCTTCCGATTATTTCCGGAGAGGAAAAAGCTGTTGAATCCGGAACATATTATGTAACGAATTCGGAAGTTCAAGTCGTCCGAGTTGTAAATTCATCAAAAGAAATTGCTTTGTTAAAAGAATCTTCACTTTTTTCTTTCCGTGAAGCCGAATATGATGAAATTTATTTCATAACATCGGAAAATTTTTCAATGACAGCTGACGGTATTCGTTCTGTTTCTGAAAATCCGGAGCTTTTGAATCTGAATTATTCAAAAGAAAATTTGAAACGGTCGCCGAAACTTGTTTTGGAAAAAAACTTTTCAGGAATTTTAGTATATACTTTCTATCCGGGAATGAACGGAACGTCTTTTGCTGCGAATGATGGAGCTGAAGCGATTCAAATCATATTGCCCGAAAAAACAACAACCGGAAACAGAATCATCGGAAAAGCGTCACCGACTCAGGATTCGACTGAAAAAGATGAGCTTGGCAGAGATGTTTTAAAATGGAACAAGCCGGTCAGTTCCGTCAGCGTAAAATATTACAGCGAGAATGCGCCGCTTTACTTGCTCATTGCGTTTTCGTCTATAGCCGGAATCATTTGTGCAATTTACTTGTGGAACAAATACCAGATCAAAAGACTTCGTGAAATTACAAAATTGATTGATTCTGACGAAAACAGCGGCTTCCGAAAATCAAAATGAATATTTAAAACGAAGACAGGAATTCTTATGACAAACACTCAAAACGAAGCGATGCTGATTGATTTCAATAATGTCACGGTTATCAAAGATGGGCGCCCGATTTTGGATTCTGTTTCTTTGAGTATTGCCGCAAATGAAAATATTGCGATTATCGGACCGAACGGTTCGGGAAAATCGTCTTTGATAAAAGTGATGACAAGAGAATATTATCCGGTTGCCGATGCGCCTGAACTTCGGATGAATGTTTTGGGTGAAGAAATCTGGAATATTTTTGACCTTCGAAAACAAATGGGAATTATTACAACTGATTTACAGAACAGCTGCCTTCGTGACAGCACGGTTCTTGAAATTGTTTTGTCGGGATTCTTTTCGAGTATCGGTATTTATGATGATCTTTTTGATGTCACAATTGAGATGAAAGCAACAGCGATCGAGATTTTGAAATTTTTGGGAATCGGTCACTTGGCACATAAAAAAATGACGAAAATTTCATCGGGCGAAGCGCGAAAAGCATTGATTGCACGCGCGCTTGTTCACGATCCGAAAGCGCTTGTTTTGGATGAGCCGACAAACAGCTTGGATATGAAATCGGTTTTCCAATTCCGAAAAACCATCAGCGCGATTGCAAATTTAGGAAAAAATATTATTTTGGTGACGCATGATTTGTCTGATATAATTCCCGAAATTTCGCGCGTTATTTTGATCAAAAACGGAAAAATCTTTGCCGACGGCAAAAAAGAAGACATTTTGACAAATGAAAATTTAAGCGCTCTTTTTGACGTTCCCGTAACGGTTCAAAAACACGGCGAATATTACGCTGCTTTTTGTTGAGGATTTTGAAATTTTTTGAAAAACGAATACACTTTTTTTCAATGAAAAAGAAAAAAAGGATGAAAAAAGAAATTCAGATAATTTTTAGAAATGGAGAAAGACAGCCCGTTTATTCAAACGGGCCGGTTAGACTTTAAAGGGGATGCTTTTTTGAATAATTAACAGATTATTATCCAATTTGCTTGTTTTTGTACGGAGGGACGTTTTTTAATGTTTATTGCTTTTTTTCGATATATGGCTAGAGTTTTTATTAGAAATTAAACAGAGGACTCAAAATTAAAACAAATAAATTTGAGTTAATACATACTAACACAGAATCATATATATAGTTTTCTTCAATTGAAAAACGACATTGGCAAATTTGAAAAATCATTGGTTAAAAAAGATTGAATGTAAAAACACAAAAAAAATTGAATAAAGTGTTTAATTTTTTAATTTGGATTTGTCTTATTTTGAGAATTAAATAAAGCAAGACAGCTTGAGTTTTAAAAGAAATAAGAAAAATTAAAAAGGAAATTAAAAAAAGAAAATCAGCGGGAAATTATTTCCCCGCTTTCTTCAAACTTTTTTTCGCCTGACAGCAAACCTTTCAAAACGGTTGTTAAATCAGCCGTCGGGACTAAAATTTGCTTCATCGTGTCGCGGTCGCGAATGGTCGCAATTCCTTTTTCAAGCGTGTCAAAATCAATTGTAACCGAATACGGAATGCCGATTTCATCGTTTCTTCTGTATCTTTTTCCGATTGTTCCGGATTCGTCGTAGTCTGCCATAATGCCGACAGCAACGATTTCACTGAACAGATTTTTTGCAGCGGCTGTCAATTCCGGCTTTCCCATCAATGGGTGAACAGCAGCTTGATAAGGCGCAACAATATTTTTAAAACGCATGATGAGACGGCTTTCTTCGTCGCTTTCGCTGTTTTCGGTTTCAGCGGCGGAAGCGGTTAATTCTTCTTCATCAAAAGCGTGTTCCATAACGCAATAGGTAATTCTGTCAATGCCGTAAGACGGTTCGATGACGTGCGGAATGACTGTGCGGCCGGAAATTTTAATGTTTTCTTCGCCGAAAGCAATCAAATTTTTCGGAACAGTAAAGTCTTCGCCGCCGATTGAAACCGCAATTTCGTCGCCGGCATTTTGGATTTCTTCAGCGCTGAGCTGTTTTAAAGCTTCGCCGACATCTTTTGCTTTTCCTTTGAAAAGAGGACCCAGCTTTCCCATATCCGGTTTAATAACGAATTTCGTTTCAAAAATCGGCTCGGGATATTCGATATAAACCGAAAGCTCGACTTTACTTTGCTTAGCGTGCGCCGACAAATCATAATCTGTTCTGTCAGCAATACCGACGACTTCAACCCAGCCGAAGCGATCCGTTTTGACTTCCGCATCCCAGCAATCCACGGCATAATGCGCCATTTCATCGCGTAAATGCTGACGGAATCTGAGAGCTGACGGTTCAACGCCGACGCGTGTCAAAAAATCATTTGTCAAAGCCACGTAGTAGCCTAAAAATTCGTGTGCGACAGTTCCATCGGCAACGGCTTCACCGATTGTTTTTTGGATTGTTGTTCCGTTTTCTTTTTCCTGCTCGCTTTGAGGATAAAGCGTCAGCTTGACGTTTTTATATTTGTCAAAGTTCGGATGCGTTTTAACATCGGGATCGACAAAAATTTCACATTCTGCCTGTGTAAACTCACGAAGTCTCAAAACGCCTTGACGCGGCGAAATTTCATTTCGGTAAGATTTGCCGATTTGAACAGCGCCGAACGGCAATTTTTCGCGGTAAAAACGAGACAAGCGGTCAAAATCGACGAACATTCCCTGTGCCGTTTCCGGCCTCAAATAACCGGGACGGCCGCCGCCCGGACCGATCTTTGTTTGGAACATTAAATTGAACTCAAAAGATTTTCCGAGCTTCTCACCGCATTCGGGACACACGATGCTGTGCTGCACAATCATTTCGTCCAACTGTTCTGTACTCAAAGCGCCGACACCTTCAATGCCGAGCGCTTCAATTAAGTGATCGGCGCGGAAAGACTGATTGCAGCCGCCGCATTCTGTTAAAGGATCGGAAAAGCCGCCGACGTGACCGGAAGCAACGAAAATATCTTCAACGCCGATGGTCGGCGCTTCGATTTCCAAATAACCTTCATTCAAAACATAAAATTCGCGCCAAATGTTTTCGACTTTTCTTTTGACTGTGCAGCCGAGAGGACCATAATCAAAAAAACCGGCGGCTCCGCCGTAGAGTTCAAATGAATTCCATAAAAAGCCGCGGCGTTTGGCAAGATCCATCACTTTGTCATATTTATCCATATTGTAAAGCCTCTGAATTTAGTAAAATCTGATAATCCTGATTTATAAAATATAAAATAATGATTCAATTTCAAAATCAAGAATAGTATTTCAAGAATTGTATTGGAAAAGAATTGATAGAATTTAAAATTTTACAAATAATTTGAAAAAATATCATCGAATTTTCGTTTAAACGAAATATATTTAAAGTATCAAACTATTTTCTGTTTGACGAAAACTCGACGATAATTTTATCGTTCACTTTTTATGTACTCGCCGAAAAAGCCTCATCCAAGGTACCAATCGGTAAACGGTCTGATTTTCCTCTCTAAATCAGATCGTTTATTTTTTTTTATTTTAACTAAATCCGTGTCTTTTTTCAGACACAATAACCGCAATATTTGCAACAATTCACAAACAACTGAAATCCGCATCATTTAAAATTGGACTTCGGGAGAATACTTATGTCCTCAAACTTAGAAAATACTCAAAATCTAAGAACTGAAAACCTAAATGTTGAAAACTCAAACATTGAAAATTCAAATCAAAATCAAAATTCATTGATTCAAAGAAAAAACAGTTCGGAAATTCAAGAAGATGTAAAAAATACGAAAAAAGGGCGCGCCCGACTTTTTGAAATTACGTTTCAAAAAAAATGGTATATGTTGGCATCAGCCATATTTTCAATCATTCACGTTGCGTTTTCCTTTGTTCCTTACATTTTCCTTTATCTCGTTTTGAAAGAAATATTACCGAATTTAGCAGATTTAAGTCAAATCAACGGTGAGCTTCTCACAACATACATCGCCGGCATTGCCGGTTCAATCGTATTAACGGTTCTGACAATGTTTATCTCATTGATGTTTTCGCATCTCGCCGCTTTTAAAACTCTTTACAATTTAAAAGTCGATTTCGCATCAAAACTTTCAACGCTGCCGCTCGGCTATTTTAATCAAAATGCGACCGGCAAACTCAGAAAAACAATGGACGAAAACATTGAAAGCATTGAACTCTTCATCGCGCATCATTTTCCGGATTTGGTCGGCTCATTTGCCGCGCCGATTGTGCTGATTCTTTTGCTTTTGTATTTCGACTGGCGCATCGGTTTGATTTGTTTAATTCCGGTTATTATCGCTTACTCGATTCAAGCCATTTCATTCGGCGGCAAAAACAAAATTATATTTTTAAAAATTTATCAAGATTCGCTTGAAGAAATGAACGTTTCCGCTGTTGAATATATTCGCGGAATTTCCGTCATAAAAATCTTCAACCAAACCGTTTACTCCTTCAAAAAATTCCACACATCAATTATGAAATACACGGAATTTTGTATCAAATACACATATATGTGCCGCACGCCAATGATTGCGTTCATAACAATTTTGAACAATGTTTCTTTTTTCCTGATTCCGGTCGGCATTTGGTGGGCAACGCGAACATCTGATTACGCCGCTTTTGCTTTAACTTTCATTTTTTACATGATTTTTTCAGCAGCCGTTACTTCGCCGTTCATGAAATTGATGTATGTCAGCAACAAAGGTGATGTCATTATAGAAGGCATTCTTCGAATGGATCAAACTCTTAATACGCCGTCAGTCGTCGAATCACCGAATCCGGTTCCGCCAATAAATGTTATTGGTCGAAGCGTTCGATTTGAAAATGTTTCATTTTCATACACAGGAGATGAAAACAATGCGCTTTCAAATATCAGCTTCACTGCAAAAGAAGGCGAAATTACCGCTCTCGTCGGAAAATCCGGCAGCGGAAAAAGCACAATTGCGCACTTGATTCCGCGTTTCTGGGACGCGGACAGTGGCACGATTTATATCGGAAATACAAAAATTCAAGATTTGAGAACGGATGACTTGATGGATATGGTCAGTTTCGTCTTCCAAGATGTTTTCTTGTTTAAACAAAGTGTTATGGAAAATATTCGAATCGGAAAGCCGAATGCAACCGTTGATGAAGTTTACGCGGCTGCTAAAGCGGCGCAATGTGACGAATTTATTCGAAATCTTCCGCTCGGCTATGAAACAATTATTGATTCCAAAGGCGTCCACCTTTCAGGCGGCGAACGGCAAAGAATTGCAATTGCACGCGCCATACTCAAAGATTCTCCAATCATTGTTTTAGATGAAGCAACGGCTTTTGCCGATCCTGAAAACGAATACAAAATTCAGGAAGCGTTTAAGGAATTGGTGAAAGAAAAAACCGTTATCATGATTGCGCACAGGCTGCCGACAATCAGAACCGCGCATCAAATTATTGTTATGAATGACGGAAAGAATGAAGAATCCGGAACGCACGACGAATTAATTCAAAAAGGCGGCGCTTACAAAAAAATGTGGGACGCTTATAATTCTGTCTTGGAGTGGCGTATCGTTCAACCGATATCGCAACCAACATCTCAATCGGTATCGCAGTTGCAATCGGCTTCAATTCCAACCGCGAGCGGCTCAAATGATTCAACTCAAAGGAGCGTGATTTAATGTCTCATAATAAAAATTCAGAGCATGATAAATCGGAATATTCGGATTTGTTCGGCGATGATTCCGGATTGATGATTTTCAGATTGAAAAAATATCTTTCGCCGAAAGGTTACAGCGATTTGAAAAAAGCTGTTGTCGGCGTCATTATAACGAATCTTTGCCTTTTTGTTCCGGCAATTTCGGTTTCTTGGTTTGTTTATGAATTGTTAAAACCGTTCATGAACGAGCCGATTGATGTTGAACGTCTTTGGCTTTCATTCGGAATTGCTGTTGCCGGCGTCATTTTAGTTGCTGCCGCTTATATTAATGAATATAATAAATGCTATGTCAGCGCCTACACTGAAGTCGGTATTGTTCGAACCGAGCTTGCCGAACACTTGCGAAAATTGCCTTTGAGTTTTTTCAATCGCAAGGATTTGACGGATTTGACGACAACAATTATGGCAGATTGCACTCGAATTGAATCATCTTTATCTCACCTGCTTCCGCAGCTGGTCGGACAAGTCATTTCAATTACAATCGTTGCTTCTATGTTGATTATTTTTGATTGGCGAATGGGAATTGCAACTTTTGCAACGTTTCCGATTGCGTTGCTTTTGATTTATTTGTCAAAAAATTTCCAAACGAAATTTGATCAGAGACTTCATAAAAGCAAATTGGATGTGGCTGATAAAACGCAGGAATATTTGGAAGGAATGAAAATTATCAAGGCTTTCAAATTGGGCGGCGTCAAATTCAAAAAATTTGAAGAATCTTTAAAAAATATGATGAAAAGCTCGATTCTTCTTGAATTCGGCGTCGGTGTCATTACAATCGGAATTTCTTTGTTTTTGCAAATGGGTCTTCCGCTCACAGTTCTTATCGGTGTTTATTTGTTTCTCGGCGGAGCGTTAGAAATTTTCACGTTTTTGATTTTCGTGATTGTCGCTTCCAGAATTTACAGTCCTTTGACAACGATTTTGACAATGATCAGCGAATATTTCTTTATGGAGCAATCTTTGAAAAGATTGGCTGCGCTGAGAAATGAACCGTTAATGGAAGGCAGCAAAGCAACAAATATTGAAAAATATGAAATCAAGCTTCAGGATGTTGAATTCCGTTACAACAAAGAAAACGTGATTAAAAACATGACTTTGACAATTCCGGAAGGAAAGGTGACTGCGTTTGTCGGTCCGTCCGGCAGCGGAAAAAGCACGGTTTCAAAGCTGATTGCTCGCTTTTGGGATGTTTCTTCCGGAGAAATAACGCTTGGCGGAACGAATATTAAAACGATAGACTCCGAGCATTTGATGGAATATATGTCGTTCGTTTTCCAAGATGTTGTTCTGTTTGATGATACGGTTTTTAACAATATAAAACTCGGTCGGCATGATGCGACGGATGAAGAAGTGTACGCGGCGGCAAAAGCTGCGCGCTGCGATTCTTTTGTCACGCGTATGCCGGAAGGATACAAAACAATCATCGGTGAAAACGGCAGCCGACTTTCCGGCGGAGAAAGACAGCGTATTTCCGTTGCAAGAGCTATTTTGAAAAATGCGCCGATTGTTCTTTTGGATGAAGCCACTGCGTCTTTAGATCCTGAAAATGAAGAAGAAGTTCAAAAAGCACTTTCGGAATTGATTTCATCAAAAACCGTTATTGTAATTGCTCACCGTCTCAGAACAGTGACAAACGCCGACAAAATTGTCGTTTTAGATAATGGTCAAATCATTGAAGAAGGAACGCATGATGAATTGATTCAAAATAATGGTTTGTACAACAAAATGTACAGCATTCAGCAAAAAAGTATGGATTGGAGTATTTAATACTCCGATTCTTATTTTTTTATTTTTTTTGTTGGTTTTTTAATTTGTCTTTTCTCTTTTTTTGTTTGCTTTTGATTATTATTTGATATTGTAATTTGATATCATTATGCGCAGTCGAATCTCAATTCTCATTCCACTCGCTTCGCTCGCGAAATTCGAATTGAGGTGGTTGTTTTGATTTTCAAATATTTTTCAAAATCCTGACTTAAACTTTTTCAATATCGAAAACAAATTCTATTAATAAAATCAGAAACAATGAGAAGTTAATGAATTCCATTGAATATCTTTATCTTTTAATCGGAACCAATCCTCTTTCTAATTATGTCGTTGCCGATTATTTTCTTCAGAATGAACCGAATCTGAAAGAAATTCATTTTATTCATTCAATCGAAGATTTAGAAAACAACATTCAAAGCACTGAATTTTATGCTTTAAATTTAAAAACAGTTTTGGAAAAACAATCCGATTCGGTTCAATTTGTTTGCCGCGGCATTTCGATTAAAGATGCTTCTTCAATTCAATTCGGATTGAAAAATATTATTGAGCCGGTTTCCGATCTTAAAAATATTCATTTGGATTATTCCGGCGGCACCAAAGAAATGGCGCTGTATTCTCACGAAACTTTTAAAGAAATTTTCGGCAGCCGCGTTTCTTTTTCTTATTTTGATTCCCGAAGGAATTTTTTGAAATATGAGCAAAGTGTTTCCGAAAACGGCATTGATAACAAAAATTTGACTTCTGCCGCTGTTTATTTGGGCGATAAAGTAAAAATCAATTTTGAGGATTTGTTTTTGCTTCACGGCTACCAAAGAGAAATTGAAAAAGAGCAAATTGAAAGAAAACTTGAAAAAGAAGAGCAAAAGGATGAACTTTTTTCGGCTGACTTTTTTAAAGAATTTTTGCTTTTGCTTCAAGATCAAAAGAATTTTTGCGAATATTTGAGATGGAGAGCGTTTTTCTTAAAAACTTATGAAAGAAATCAAAAAAATATTCCCGCAAACGGGCTTCAAAAATTAGACGAGCTGCTGCCGCCGGAATATTCAATTTCTCAGAGTTTGAAGGAAAAATTATTTTTGAAAATTCACAGCGCTGCGCCTGAAAATTCATTTATTGAAGAACGCGGCGGCGAATGGTTTTTGAGAACCGGAATCAGCAACAAGCAATCGGATAAATTGACTGAAACTCGAAAATACATTGTCGGAAAATGGTTTGAACAATATGTTTACATGATTTTAAAAGAAGAACTTTTCAAAGATTTTTCAAGCATTGACCTGAATCTGTTTATTCAAACCGAGAAAAAGAATTTTGAAATTGACGTTGCTGTTATTAAAGGATATGAATTGTGCGGAATTTCGTGTACGACCGACAAAACGCAGAGTTTATGCAAATCCAAAGGATTTGAAATCCTCCATCGCACAAAACAGATAGCGGGAAAGAATTCAAAAGCAATTTTAATGACATTTATGAATGAAGAAAACACCAAAGAGTTAGATATTGATTTAAGCGACATTTTAGATGACAGAATCCTTGTTTTCGGAATTTCCGATCTTTTCCCGAAAGAAGAATTTTGCCGAAAAATCAAAGATTTTCTGCTGAAATAATTTTTCGGCTTGTTTGCTGTTCATTTAATTTAAATATAAACAGAAATTACTTATTTTAAGTTATTTTAAAAAATAAACCAATGCAAAGGATACATTATTATGAGCATGATTGGAAAAGCAATTCGTATGGAAAGATTCATGAAAAAAGACACCGGACGAACAATTATCGCGCCGATGGATCATGGTGTCGGTGTCGGTCCGATTCCGGGATTGATTAATTTGCCGGATGCCGTTGACAAAGTCGCACTCGGCGGCGCAAATGCGGTTCTCGGGCATATGGGTCTTGCCAAACACGGTCACAGAAAATACGGAAACGATGTCGGTTTAATCATTCATCTTTCTGCTTCGACTTCGCTCGGCCCGAATTCCAATCACAAAGTTTTGGTTTCAACTGTTGAAGAAGCAATTAAAGTTGGTGCTGATGCTGTTTCAATTCATGTCAATGTCGGCGCGGAAGATGAGCCTGAAATGCTTGAAGGATTCGGATATGTCGCTCAAAAATGCGACGAATGGGGAATGCCTCTTTTGGCAATGGTTTACCCGCGCGGTCCGAAAATCAAAAATGAATTCGGAAAAGATGTTGTCGCACACGCAGCACGCTTGGCAGCCGAACTCGGCGCCGATGTTGTAAAAACAAATTACACCGGTGATATTGATTCTTTCCGCGAAGTGATTCAAGGAACACCGATTCCGGTGATTATTGCCGGCGGACCGCACATGGATTCCGAATCTGATCTTTTACAAATAATTGCTGATTCGTTGGAAGCCGGCGGAAAAGGCGTTGCAATCGGAAGAAATGTTTTCCAATCAGAAGACCCGATAAGAACAACAAAAAGAATCAGCGCAATTGTTCACGGCGGTTTTTCTGTCGAAGAAGCTCTTAAAATTGAGTGAATGTGTTTTTAAAATTTAAGTTTAGTTAATAAAAAGTGATGAGAAGTCACTTTTTATTTTAATTTCGTTTCTATTTTTTTATTTCTATTTTTTATTTTGTTTCTGTTTTTTCTTATTTCTTATTTCTTTTTTATCTCAAAGGTATCCTTTCAGAAACTTCTCTCTTTTATATCAATAACACATTCTATTAACATAGTATCAAAATGAAACTAAATATCAATAATTGAATTACTAAATAAAAATGAAATAAAATTCATTCATCAAACACCAATCTGTCAAAAATACCGAAATTTATTCACCCAAAATCCAAACTCTCAACAAAATCGTGATTATAATGTCATTTTTAAAAACCTCAACTCCCGCTTTCAAAAATAATAGAATCCGCTTATGCTTAATTCAAAGCATTTTAGCCGGCGGCTTCGTTTCCCTTTTCTTTTTGATGATGGGAATTTTTGAATACGGACTTGTTGTCACTTCGCTGATTGCCAGCGTTTTCATTGTATTCATTTTCCCGACGTCGCCTGCGGCTCAGTCTCGAAATTTGATCGGCGGACATTTCATCAGCGCAGCCGTCGGATTTTTCTTGTATTATGCAAACATTTGGATTCAAGGATCAAATCCGATTTTCACTTACACAATCCTGTTTTGCGGTTTTGCCGTTTTTCTGTCAACATTACTGATGGCGCTTTTCAGATACGAACATCCGCCGGCAGCGGCATTTGCAGCCGGTCTTGTGTTGGCGTCGGCTGTTCCGATTTGGATGTGTATCCTCGCATTGATTTGCG
>JGI996J12353_1000212_pt1 | contig 16727 bp, 10 predicted proteins | sample IntmicLarv5ML5BL_FD_12353 | JGI IMG/M metagenome (IMG submission 12353) | reverse complement strand
AAAATATATGCGGGATACATTAAAACCCAAGGCTAAAGCCGTTGGGCTAAGTTCACGGGTCCCTACAGGGACCAAAAATAGTTTCACAATTTGTGTAGTAGTGAATCATTATCCTCTCGTTCCATTGTAATGGAACAAACGGACTATCACTTTTTCATAAAAGTAACTCAGTAGGGCCTCTGCTAGTTATTATGTTTTTACTGTCGGCGCGCAAAAAGGGCGAATATTGTTTGTATTCGCCCTTTTGTATTGTCTTTTTGGTGGTCTTTTTCTTATCGGACTATCACTTTGACGGATTTGCCGTTGATTGTCACTACATAGATGCCGGCTGAGACGCTTACCCTTGTGGTTCCCGACGCTTTGCCGTAGAAAGCGACTCTGCCGCCTATGTTCGTGATTTGAACTATTGCGGCTGAGGGTGTTTCTACTGTAATCTCGCCGTAGGTTGTGCTAACCGACGCTACGCTTGTTGGAGTATTGTCCGTCGGATTGCCGGCTTTGCGTTCGAGGGTTAGATTGATTAGCTTGTCGCTGTCGACGTTGTCGATTGTGTATGTATTATTGTTTGAGAGCGACTTTAATTCCTCGCCGTTGACAAGGACCTTCAGTTCGTAGTCCACATATACGGGGTCGATGGTTACAGTAAAAGTGAAACTATCGCCGTCTTCTACTCTGCTAGCCCTACTTTGATCCAAAGTCATTCCGTTCGTCGTTACGATTGATATATTGTGGTAAACGATTGGCTCGGATTCACGTACGAGAAGGAAGCTTACTTCCCGGTCCATTCTGACTGACTCAATTATATATACATTATCGTTTGAAGCAGACATTAATCGCCTGCCGTTTACTAAGACTACCAATTCGTAGTCCGCAAATTCGTCGTCTACGGTTACAGTGAAGATGAAATCCTCGCCTTGGGGCACTTCGTTGGTAGCCGCTTTATCCACACTAACTCCCTCTAAGGCTGCGAAAGCGACAGTGTAGCGTGGTCTTGTGTCGGCTTCGCGGTTGATAGTTATATTTCCTTTGAAACCATTACCCATTACGACACCCGTAGGTATAGAAAAACTCTCGCCAATGATTAAATTGGGTTTTCCATTAAAAATAACATTAACACCGGTGTCGTTGTAGTCAAATGGAACATCAAACGAAACTTCTTGACCATCGGCGAATAGAAAAGCCAAGTCACGACATTCTGAAACATTCAAAGATTTCAATCGGCTCTCAGAACAATCCAATGTCCACAAAGCAGAAAGGCCTGAGACATCAAGCCTTTCCAAATAAGTATTATTGCAATCCAGTCTTTTCAAATCAGTACAGCCTGAAACGTTCAAGGATTTCAATGGTGTATAAGAACATTCCAATTCATACAAAGCAGAAAGGCCTGAGACATTAAGAGTTGTCAAACCGGTATTGCTGCAATCCAGAACTTTCAAAGCATTACAGCCTGAAACATTCAAAGAAGTCAATGATGTGATACCACTTACATTCAAATTAGTCAAAGCTGTGCTTGATGCGTTAAGAGTTACCAAAGGATTATCATGGCAAGCCAGTTCTTCCAATTTAAAAAGTCTTGAAACATCCAGGGATTTCAATGCGGCATCAGAACAATGCAATGTCATCAAATTAGAATTGCCGGAAAAGTTTAGAGTCGCCAACTTTTTATTGCCCGAAACATCTAAGTACATCAAACTATTGTCCGAAACATCCAGGGATGTGATGCTGTTCTTATCAGTTGCATTTATATAAAGAGTGCTGTTGTCTGCTTCACTAACAACAAATTTGTGGGTTAATGCGCCTGCGGCAAATTCATGCTCATAGTTTCTAATTTTCACCGTGCTGCCGGCTACTGCGGTTACAGTTATTACGACATCGTTCGTTCTTCCGTTTGCAATAGTCATACTTGCAACACGCTCTAATGTATTCGCGAAAGCAATCGGTGCACTTAGCACCAGAGTCATCAAAATGGCGAGTAATTTTGTAGTCATAATTCTTTTTTTGTTTTTAAGTTTTTTGTTTTTACTATGTCAGCTGAATTTAGCCTTCATGTTTTTTATTCTTTCGTCTTTGATTTTTTCTATTAGGGAGGAGAATTTGTCGCGTTTTATAGCGGCGAACGAGCAACTTTCCTTGACTTCGACTACTCCGAGCTGTCCGTTTTCCAGATTACCCTTTTGGAAGAGGAATCCGACTACATCCTTTTTGCTGAGCTTGTCGCGTTTGCCTTTGTTGATAGTAAGCGTGATCCACTCTGATGCTATCGGAGCCTTTGCTTGCTCCGGCAGGAAAAATTCTGATATGTCCGACGGGATATATTCGGGCAGAAATTCGTTGGCGTTCATAATAATATACGCATCTCCCTCTGCATTCATTCTGGCTGTTCGCCCATTACGGTGAATGTAGGCTTCTTCATTTACGGGGAAGTGATAATGCACCACATTCTTGACCTCCGGGATGTCAAGTCCACGTGCTGCAAGGTCCGTCGAGATGAATACGGATGCAGATCCGTTGCGAAACTTCGACAATGCCCTCTCTCGCTCCGGCTGTTCCATTCCCCCATGGAAACATTCGTTGGCTACGTTCTGATCTGTAAGGAAATCACTCACACGCTGCACTGCCTCGCGCAGATTACAGAACACCAACGCCGATTCTCCCTTAAACTCGCCGAGGAGTCGGTAGAGAGTATCCAATTTGTCGGGCACCGGAGATTTTACCAGATGCATAGTAAGCGTTTTGTTGGCTTTCCCTTCGGTAAGGAATGACAGACGCACGGGCGAAATCATGCCTACGAACGACGGGATATCTATCGCAGCCGTTGCCGAAGTGAGTACGCGCCTGCGTATCATCGGCATCTGCTCGATTATGTCTTTCATTTCTGCGGTGAAGCCAAGCTCAAGCGATTTGTCGAACTCATCGAGTATGAGTGTTCGCACAGTATCGAGCGACAGGTTGCCTCTTTCTATATGGTCGAGTATTCGCCCCGGCGTTCCTATCAATACGGTCGGCGGATGCTCCAGACTCTTCTTTTCCGTGCGTATAGGATGCCCGCCGTAGCAACAATTCACCTTATATCCCGCACCTAAGGAGCGGAATACTGTCTCAATCTGCAACGCCAGCTCTCTCGACGGCGCGATGATAAGTGCCTGTATCGTTTTTGCCTCGTCTGTAAGCGTGGTTAATAGCGGAAGCAGGAACGCCAGAGTCTTTCCTGACCCTGTGGGACTTAGGAGCGTCATATCCTTTGTAGTTCCGGCATCGAGTACTGCCTTTTGCATATCATTCAGCACCTCTATCCCGGCATTTGCGAGCGAGCGTGCGATTATTTCCTCTTTTGTCATTTGTGGAATATTAGTTTGCGACTGCAAATATAGCTGTTTTAGCGGCGTAATCCTAGAAAACGAGTGAGGGCGTCTGATCTGAATCAGACACCCTCGCTTAATTGTTTCCTTTTGCTGTATGCTTTTCTACTTTAATATTGTAATCGTCTTTTGCAGGAAAAGGTTGTTCGGCATTAAATACAACTCACCCTCCGCCGTGCGTAGTCGAGTATAAAATGTTTGGATATCCTCAATTTGTGCGTCCAGCGGATAGTCCTTATCTAGTATTCTTATCGAATCTCCGATCTTAAAAGGAGATGAGAAGAAGATAATCAACCCCGCCGTCACATTACTGATGATAGACCATTGTGCAAACAACGCTACTCCTATGACTGCAAAGAGCGATGATAGTGTGACAAACAAATTTGCTGTGTCTACGCCCCAGATTGCTATCAACATTATCGCTGCTCCGATGTTTGTGAATATTGCGCATATCCGAATTATGTGATTGCTGTGGTTGCTGATAGTCGAGCTATGGCATGCATACTTATTTACGATCTTATTGATGGCAAGTCGTGCAAAAGCCACCACCAAGAATATGATGGCAGTGGCTATTAATTGAGGAATATACTCCTGTATGTTCTGCATTGTCTATTATATATTAGCGGTATTCTCTGTAGAACTCAGCTACGGACTCTATGCCCTTGTAGAAGATGTCTAAGCGGCAACTTTCATTTGGAGAGTGGATAGCGTTCTCTTCAAGACCGAAGCCCATGAGGACAGTCTTGATGCCGAGTACTCTTTCGAAAGTAGATATAATCGGAATACTACCTCCGCGACGTACGGCAAGAGGCTTCACGCCGAAAGCTACCCCGACAGCCTTTTCGGCAATCTTATATGCCGGCAGATCTATCGGACAAACGTATCCTTGTCCTCCGTGCTTAGGAGTAACCTTGATGCGTACGTAGTCAGGAGTAACAGCTGCGATATATTCCTCGAACAATTTGGAGATTTTCACATAATCCTGATTTGGGACTAGGCGACATGATACTTTTGCGTATGCCTTAGACGGCAGGACGGTCTTGCTTCCTTCTCCGGTATATCCTCCCCATATCCCACAGATGTCGAAGCAAGGTCGGCAGCCATTACGTTCGATCGTAGAGTATCCTTTTTCGCCTAATAAAGCATCGACGTTAATCGCCTTACGATATTCAGCGTCGTCGAAAGGAAGCTGTGCGATCATGTCGCGCTCCGCTTTGGATATTTCTTCAACATCGTCGTAGAAGTTAGGGATGGTAATGCGTCCGTCGGCATCAGTGATATCCGCCATCAACTTACATAACACGTTTATCGGATTAGCTACTGCGCCACCGAAATGACCGGAGTGTAAGTCTTTATTAGGACCGGTAACTTCCAACTCCCAGTAGGCTAGTCCGCGTAGTCCTGTAGTGAGCGAAGGCGTGTCGGCACCTACCATGCTTGTATCCGAAACCAATATAATGTCGGCTTTCAATAATTCTTTATTCTCTACACAGAAATCCTCAAGACTTGGGGATCCGACTTCTTCTTCTCCTTCAAAAAGGAACTTAACGTTGCAGTTTACAAGTCCTTCGCTGATTGCAGTCTCAAAACCTTTGACTTGGATCATTCCTTGTCCTTTATCATCATCGGCGCCGCGTGCCCATATCTTTCCATCTCGAACTACAGGCTCGAAAGGATCGCTTGTCCACAGCTCAAAAGGTTCGGCAGGCATCACGTCGTAGTGTGAGTAGACTAAAACTGTAGGAAGATCGGGCGAGAGTAACCTTTCTCCATAAACAACCGGATTACCTTTTGTGGGCATTACTACTACTTTATCTGCACCTGAGGATAGAAGTATCTCTTTCCACTTTTCGGCACAGGCAATCATATCTGGTTTATGCTCTTGTTTGGCACTGATTGAAGGAATTCGGATGAGAGTGAATAATTCCTCAAGAAATCGTTCTTTGTTGGAATCAATAAATGACTTAACTGACATAGTTTTATATATATTGTTTAATAATTTATAGTTACACAAAAATAAGAAAAAGATTATATTTACCACGGAGAAACAAAAAATGGATTGATGAAGGATAGTTTTACCTACAGTGATTGGGGAGTAATCTCGTACGACGAAGCCCTAAAAAAACAAACAGATATATTCGAAGACATCTTAGACGCAAAGAAAAATGGTCAGACTATCAACGGCCAACTTATCTTCTGTGAGCATAACCACGTTCTTACTCTCGGCGTAAGTGGTAAATCTGACAATCTCCTGATTCCTGAAGACAAATTAAGACGGCAAGGCGTTTCTTTCGTGAGGACAAACAGAGGCGGAGATATAACATATCACGGTCCAGGACAGATTACTGCCTACCCCATCTTGGATCTGGATTGCTGGGGTATTGGTCTAAAACAGTACATCCATCGTATCGAAGACATAGTTATTGATTTCCTCGCCCTCTACGGCATAAAAGGGGAACGCCTTGAAGGCGGAACAGGCGTATGGATTGATGCCGGAGTAAAAGGACAAGCCAGAAAGATATGCGCCATAGGTGTTAAAAGCAGCCGATTCGTCACAATGCACGGATTCGGGCTCAATATAAACACAGATCTAAGTTACTTCTCCATGATTAACCCCTGTGGATTTGTAGATAAGGGTGTAACCTCTCTCGCTGAGGAGCTGGGAAGTGTCCAAGACATTAAATTAGCCAAAGAAAGGTTGAGGGAGCTATTCCTCAATTACTTCTGACGGTGATGTAGGTTCTCCTAAGTCCTGAGTTAGGTCAATCGCGATGCGCCTTCTCCGTCTGAAGATATCACTGAAGTTTGTGAAGTCTCTGCGATACATAATACCGATTCCCTGAGTCGTAAGTGACTTTAAGTAGCGATACATATCATTTGCATGGCTGTAGGCTTTAAGGCGGATATCACCACTCTTCACTAATTTATACTCAAGATCGAATTCTCCGACGAAGACGCCTTCTTGTCCTAAGAAAGCGTTCTTTCTTACACCAAAGTTTCCATTAATAAGAAGCCTGTTGTCGAGTAATTGACTTGACATTAACATTTCAACTTCGGTATCAGAGAGTCCGTCAGGACTATTCGAGCGGATATTTGTTCCAATCTGCACCTTATCCGTGAAGCTGCTGAGTATACTTGATAGTTGAGCCGATAAAGCTGAGGATGCAACAGCTCCGAATTCATTACGACTATAGCCAACATAGGAGTCCGAAGTGTAGAATTTATTAAGAACCAGCAGATATACGATCTGTGTAGTCATAAGGTCTTCCGTCTCAATAAGACTTCGCACCTGTCGCTCCAACTCTGCATTCGACCCAGGCAATTCCAGGTCAAATGTAACCGTCGGACTTCTCATCAGACCATTCAGCATCAATACGCAATTTACAGGGACACTCATACGAGGACTTTCCATGATAAAACTCTGATTGAGGTCACCAATATTAGCCGACAGACTGTGAATCGTATTAATATCTAATATCGCCTCAAGCGGATCCCCTCTGAACTCGACCGTACTACCCTCTCTTATCTTAAAGTCTTTATGAATTAATTGTTGAAGACTGAAGTTGTAGCTGCCGTCTATGATATCAACCATTCCGTACATCTTAAGATCGGTGTTTGTTCCATATTGTACCTGAAGACTACCTGTGCCATGACCTTTTATTTGATCTCCGGCTGTCGGATCCATTATTAAAGCGATGGTTGCATCAGGAGTTATATCTACAAGGAGGTTCATGCGTATTTCAGCACCATTACTTGTTGGTATAGCTATTGTATTTCTGCCGACAGAATCAGTAGTCGTAAAATTCGTCTTGCTCCTGTCGACAAATGTGATAAAGTCGTGCTCCAAAGCAGTGGAACTTGTCATGAAGTTAAAGGTAACCGTAGAATTAGGGGCACTTCTCATGTTGATGTCGAAATCAATCACCTGCTCATTACCTAAGATGTTTGCTGAGCCACGTCCGAATACAGTACCAAATATCATCGGTTCTTCGTATTCAGTCTTATCGTAGACTAACAGATTCTCGGTTTGCAGTCCGATGTCAAACTTAAAGTCGTGGAAATAGCTATGTTCGACATTTATATTAGCCGTCCCCTTATTCCCGAACTTATCGTAGAGGGTTAGGCTATTAGCCCTAATTGAATTATCCGTAAGATAGACTGAGTCAGAGAAGTGATAAGTTATATTAAGGAAGTCTATCCCTACTTCGGCATCTTGCACGAACGCTTCTCCCTCAACAGTCACGTCGCTAAATGAGCCATGCAAATGAGCAGTACCAAAACCACGTCCTTTGACATTAGATGTAATATTATCAAGGAAAGGACCAAGGAATGCAAGGTCAAGATCATTCGCATCAAAGTAAAGAGAGAGTCCGGACTTATCACCTATAGGATATATATACCCATTGATGTCGGTCCAAGTACTATCATTTTTATAAATAGAGCCAAGCATGAGGATTCCTTGTTGCTCATCATCCCATTCGCTAAAGAGATTAAGTTGTCCGAGGGTAGTTTGGTTGAAAGAGAAGTCCTCAATCTCTAAGTCGGCATTAAGCATACGGCTACTATACAAATCATTGATGTTGACAGTTCCGGTTGCGCGTCCGCCAAACTGAAGAACGGGGATGTTGACAGTATTAAAGATATAGCTTAGCTCAACTTCCTTTAGTTCTAATAACATCACATCCAGAGGATCTCTGGAAATGGTGCCGTCAATCAAAATATAATCATCACCTTGGGAAGCGAAGAATTTGTCGACAGTAATGCTACCATCTTTTATTGTAATCAACGATGGTTCGATACTCCATATAGAGTCATTTATCACAAAGTAGTCGGGAGTAAGAGAAATCTCAGTTAAGATAGCACTGCCGACGTCTTCTTTAGAGAAAGATGTCGATGTCTGTATCCCGGCTTTATATACTTTATCCTTATTATTTTCCCAAGCCAGGACGGTGTTGATGTTGTTATCCTTGGCATCGGATTTTATTTCCACAAAATTGCGTCCTCCCTTATTATTATAATGTGTAACCTTCAAATCTAAGGTGATTTCATCATGTTGGTTGTCGCAAGACAGATAACCTGCCTCAAACATTGACGCTCCTGCATTAAATTTAGGGAGAAAAACCTCGAGGCGGAACTTATTATATTGATTATTGTAATGACCAATCACGTGAGACTGATTAATTATAGTCACAGGCAGCTTAAATAACTTCGACATCACCTCAGTATTTTCTATAGTGAGGAGGAACGAGAAGTTGTTTTCATTAGCACGTCTGTTATTCCTCTTGCCATCGTCTAATACGGGAAAGTATTCTTTTACGGTGTTTATAAAATCGGGTACGAATGTTGTAAATGAATATGCACCTTCCACCTCGCCGTTTAATATATCAGAACTTATGGATAGCCTACGGTTAGAAGATTCTCCTGAAGCAGTAATCATAAATTTATCAAGCTGGAAGTCCTCTGTTTTTGTAATAAACGAAAAACTATCCAACGAAATGTTGCCGTTGAGGTTATCAATATTATCTCCGGTAAAGTCAGCGTTGATGGAGAAAGATATCTCCGGCTCATCATACTGATCAGAAAGGTTGAGTTTATCAGGACGGAAATCTTTTACATAAGCTGTGAAGTTGAAGACAGAGTTAGCTCCCATATTCTGGAACGTACCTTTGGCGTTTATCTGTCCATTCTCATCGTCAAGATCTATGGTTCCGTCGAATCCGTTAGCATTAAAGTTTCCGGATAACAAAAGATTCCGGTAGTTGTAATCCTTATAATCGAAAGACATAACCTCTGCGTCTATTTTGCCTGCAAATTTTCCATTCACAGGACGGACAGCGTCGAGAGAGACACTAAACTGAGCATTACCATAGGGATTCTCGTCGAGGAAGAGCTTATCTATGTTCAGTTCCGAGCTGGCAACGTGTCCTTTGAGGAAAGTACCGATATTATTCTCCTTATCGCTACCGAAGTTAATATCAGCCTCAACACTTCCTACGTCGGAGGAGAATCTGCCAAAAGCAACAAGATTATTAAGGAAGCCGGAAATCTGTCCTTCAAACTGAGCCGTACCCAATTGACCCACCCAAGCGGGGAATTCGGTTATCTGATTTTCGCTAAAGTTATTGGCAATGCCTTTGATACCATCAGTTGTAATATGTATATGGCTAACTTCGCCGTAGAGATAAGCATATTCAGGATTAGAGATGCCCTTCAACTCCATTCTTCCTATGAACTGCATCTTATTACTATAATCTAACGTTAATTGCTTTAGATTAATATTATTGATATACCCGTCAGCGTCGGCAGAGAGTTCCATTGGCTCGTTGAAATTGCTGAAAGCGGGTACGAAGGCTTTCAAATCGCTCAAACATATCTCGGATTGGGCGATTTTAAGTCTTACCGGAGCATTATCCAGCAAATCGGTGAAGGATTCGATCTCACTCAAGCCAATATTTGCCTCAGCTATCCTGAAGTCGGTATTAGTCAGTTTCAATTGGAAGTCTCTCACGGATGCGCTATCCCTATTCCCAACCAGATTAAGGGCAAGTTTGTCTAAGTTGACTCCGGATTTCTCCTGAAGGCTCAGCTTGCGGATGTTTGCATTGATACTATCATTATTAAATGCCCTGACAGCGATGTCGGCACTTATATTACTTACGTCGATATGCCTGGGATTGAATTTGTCGGGAGCAATCTGCGGTTCGGACAATACGTTGTACGTTAAGTTTCCTCTCCTTATTATTACGGAGTTAAAGCGAAGGTCTACTTTAGGGCTTGTCTTGGATGTATCCTTGCCGGCTAAGGCGTTGATCACAAATTGCAGGTTTAATTCATCCTCAGGAGTGGCTCTTTTTAGGTTAGCTGACAGTCCGAACACCCTGACGGTGGTGAAAACGAGCTTCTGTCTGAGTAAAGGCAACAGCTCAAAGCCTGCGGAGATATGCGATGCCTCTAGCATCATGTCGCCGTTCTTGTCTTCGAGAGAGATATCTTCTAAAACCAACCTGTTCAACCATCCGACTTCAATACGTCCCACTTCGACTGACGTGCCAAACAGTTCGGTGAGCTCAGTTACAACTAAACTTGTTGCATTTTTCTGTACGTAAGGTATATTTAATAATATAATGGGTATGACGTAGAATATCCAAGCTAGGGATAGAAGAAATATTACTATGTATTTGAGGACTCTGATAATGTTGCTTTTATTTTAGTTGCAAAACTACAATAAACTACTGACAGATTTGGTTAAATTTGTAGAAAAAACGAACATTATGAGCATAACAATACTGGGAATTGAGACATCGTGCGATGATACATCATCATCCATAATCAGAGACGGGGTACTATTGTCTAATGTAATAGCAGGTCAAGCTGTACACGAGGCGTATGGGGGGGTTGTTCCTGAACTTGCATCTCGGGCACACCAACAAAACATAATTCCTGTAATATCCGAAGCTATACGCAAGGCAGAAATTGATAAGTCGGAAATAGATGCGATCGCATTCACACGAGGACCGGGGTTGATGGGATCACTTCTTGTCGGGACATCATTCGCAAAGGGGCTTTCACTATCACTTGACATTCCAATGATCGAAATAAACCATCTGCAAGCTCATGTTCTCGCTCATTTCATCAAGGATACGCCGGAGGATGATAATCAGCCGTCTTATCCGTTCCTGTGTTTGTTGGTTTCGGGAGGAAATTCACAAATAATTAAGGTAAATGCGTATAATCAGATGGAAGTTATAGGTCAGACTATTGACGATGCAGCCGGAGAAGCCTTTGATAAATGTGCAAAGGTTATGGGATTAGGCTACCCCGGGGGTCCTGTGGTAAATAGACTTGCCAACGAAGGCAATCCTAAGGCATTTAAATTTAGCAAACCTAACGTTGCAGGCTACGATTACAGCTTTAGTGGTCTAAAGACATCCTTCCTTTATACACTTCGGGATCAGTTGAAAGTAAACCCTGACTTCATTCAGCAAAACAAGGAGGACTTGTGTGCTTCACTTCAATCAACGGTGATTGAGATACTAATGGATAAGCTCAGAAAGGCATCGAAAGACTTGAATATAACAGAAGTCGCAGTCGCAGGAGGCGTATCGGCGAATACAGGACTTAGAGATTCATTCCACGAGCACGCAAAAAAGTATAATTGGAAGATACATATCCCTAAGTTTGCCTACACAACAGATAATGCAGCAATGGTAGCAGTCACAGGCTACTATAAATACATGGATAAAGAGTTCTGCCGGATAGATGCAGTCCCATTTTCAAGGGTTGTGATCTAACTATGGGAAGTATTCTTATCAAAGGAGTCGAACTCAACTCAATTCCCACCGATATATATATTGAAGGAAAGTACATCAGGAAGATCGGACAAAATCTTCCTGCTGCCGACCGCGTGATTGACGGTAGCGGAAAAGCGATTGTCCCGGGATTCGTCAATTGTCACACTCATGCGGCGATGACTCTCTTCAGAGGATTCGGCGATGACATGCAACTGATGCCATGGCTTGAAGAACGCATCTGGCCTAACGAGGCTAAGATGACAGGCGAGGATGTATACCACGGAGTTAGGCTGGCATGTCTCGAAATGATAAAGAGCGGAACGACAACTTTCTTCGATATGTACGAACACTTTGAAGAAACCGCCAAAGCTGTGGACGATATGGGCGTGAGGGCTGTCATCTCCTTCGCTTGCTTCGACCATTTCAATCCCGTGCTAAGGGAAAAAGCCAAACGCAGCATAAGGGAAATGTACGACAAGACAAGAAACATGTCCGACAGGATAACTTTCGCCGTTGGCCCTCATGCAATCTACACCGTCTCGGGCGAATTGCTTCAATGGATAGCCGAATTCGCTGAAGATAAGAATCTGTTGATTCATCTTCATCTTGCTGAAACCGTTGGCGAGGTCAATGACTGTCTGACTAAGCACGGAACCACGCCCGTTCGCTATCTCCAACGCTTGGGTATACTCTCCTCACGGTTAGTTCTCGCACATGTGATTCACATTGATGCCGAAGAAGTCGCCATCCTGGCTGCTCACAACGTGAAGGTTGTCCACAACCCTGCTTCCAACATGAAATTAGCCTCAGGCTATCGTTTCTTATACGACGAGATGAGTAAGGCAGGCGTCACTGTAGGCATCGGCACCGACGGCTGTGCATCTTCAAATAATCTTGATATGATTGAAGCCATGCGCTACTCCGCTTTTCTGGGAAAAGCTTGGAGAGGAGACCCCGAGGTGATGACTGCAGACGAGATGCTAAAGGCTGTAACCGTATCCGGCGCAACAATCACACAACTTAATATAGGAAAAGTCGAAGAAGGATGCCTCGCCGACTTGACTATACTCGACTTACGCTCCCCTGCATTTACCCCGAATTTCAACTTCGTCTCCAACCTCGTTTACGCGGCTAATGGCGGAAATGTTGATACCGTAATATGCGACGGCAGGGTGTTGATGGAAAACAAAAAGGTAGAAGGAGAATCCGATATTCTAAATAAAGCCGCAAATGCAGCCTACAACCTGGCAGCACGATAAACTTAAAAACAATATATCATGACAAACAACAAATATAAGGAGACAGCAGATTATCTGGCAGGTAGATTCGATGGAAGAAGCCCCGAAACAGCAATAATACTAGGCAGCGGACTCGGCAAGCTAGCCGATAAAATCACAGACGCTATCATTGTACCCTACGCCGACATACCAAATTTCAAAAACTCTACCGCCGCAGGGCACAAAGGCAATCTTATCTGCGGAACGCTAGGCGAAAAAGTCGTTCTCGCCATGCAAGGACGCTTCCACTACTACGAAGGATACGCGATGGACGAAGTCACATTTCCAATTAGAGTAATGAAACTGCTCGGCATCAACAATCTATTCGTGTCTAATGCCGCAGGAGGCATCAACACCAACTTCAAAGTCGGCAACCTGATGATAATACGCGACCACATCAACATGATGCCCAATCCTCTAATCGGAAACAACGACGACAGCTTCGGCACGCGCTTCCCCGATATGACAAGAGCCTACGACAGGGAATTAATAAAAATGATGGAAGACATTGCCGCCGCCGACAACATAACTCTGAAAAAAGGAGTATACGTCGCACTCACAGGTCCCTCTTACGAAACTCCGGCTGAATACGCTGCATACGGATTTATGGGCGCCGACGCCGTCGGTATGAGTACCGTACCCGAAGTTATCATCGCCCGCCACGCAGGAATGCGCGTCTTCGGCATGTCCGTCATCACCAACGAAGGATATCACTTCGCCGACGACTTTGTCAACGATGGCAACGACGTGATCATAGCCGCCAACGCCGCCGCCGACACAATGACACATCTATTTACAGAAATAATAGGCAAACTTTAGAATAAAAAAATCCTTGTGAAACATATTTCACAAGGATTTACCATCTCGTACGCAGAATGAGATTCGAACTCACACACCGCAACCGGCACTACCCCCTCAAAGTAGCATGTCTACCAATTCCATCATCTGCGCAAATCTAAGACATAAAAAAAGAGCGACTGCTCCACCTATATAATGAAAAGAAGTGCTCAAGCCAACGTCTGCAACGCTATAACTTCAAAACCAGCCTCACCTTTCGGATTCAAAAGTATATTAACTTTTCCAATCTGCCAAACCAAAAACGAGTAAACTAGCATAGGTACAGCATCAACCCCAGCCAAAGTAGCGTCCGCTAGCAACACATCAAAAAAAAGTAGCGTCCAACCCGATGCGTTTACCTATAAAACAAACAATATTTGCCCTTTTTGCAGTGTTTTCGACAAAAACATAAAAACATAACACAAAAAAACATACCTTTGCGGAAACACATGAATACAAAGTGAAACTAGAAGCGTCTACGTTGACAATACTTTTATTTTAATGCACGCTGTCGTAGGCTCCGCCGACAACACTTTTTTTTGAAATCATACTGTCGTAGGCTCCGCCGACAACACTTTTTTTTGAAATCATACTGTCGTAGGCTCCGCTGACAACACTTTTTTTTGAANTAATGCCGTCGTAGGCTACGCTGATAACATGTAATTACATCATTCTATCATTAACCGTGCTTTTGCACATAAAACTAAAGAGATCATGAAAAAAGTATTTAACAGTATCGCTCTTACAAGATTGACTCTTCATGAAAGCTTTCAATTTCACAGTGCTATTCTTTCATATTTCAAAGAATGCGACGCACTTGTTCTAACTGCTTATCTGGCTTTATACGCTGAAGCCGTAGAGGAGTTCGACGAAGCAGTAAAGCAAATACGCGCAAGCGAGATTACAGAGATATTGGCTATACTTGATGCCGTAAGAGACCACACTTACATCATTTACTCTCGACTTAATACTCTAAACATCGAACATTTCGATCCTGAAGTTGTAGAAGCAGCTAAAGCCATCGAAATCGTGTTAAAAGGATATAAAAATCCTGTCAACTTAGCCTACCCTGCGGAGACTAGCATTTTATATAACCTTTGCCAAGACTTAACCAACGAGAAATACGCTCCACTTGTTGCCAAAACAGGCCTCACCGAGTGGGTTGTAGAATTGGATAGAGCAAACAAAGAGTTCGACAAGATGTTTAACGACCGAAACAACGCACAAAGCGTGTTAGTCGCGAACAAGGCAAAAGATGCTCGTGTGAAAGTTGAATCATTCTACGGTCTGTTGATGCTAATGGCAGAAGCCGAACTGGTAAAAGGCAATGCCGAGATTAAAGAATACGTCGACAGAATCAACACGCTGATAGATTCTAATAAAACTAGAATCGCAAAACGCGCAACCATCAACGCCAAGAAAAAAGGCAATAATAAAGACGACGAAGAAATAGAGTTATAATAAATATACAATTAAACAATATCCTAATTTTAATAAACTAAAAAACAAATGAACACTAAATTATTTACTCTATTAATACTGCTGGTGCTAGGTGCACCGGCAGTATCTTTGTTTGGACAAGTCACAGTTGCAGAGATTACTGTTGCAAGTGACAGAATAGACCCCATAACATTCACTGTTACCAAAGTAGGCGTAGGTGACATAATTCTTAACCCAGTTACATATTCTGTTGTAGAAGATGATAATACTTACATCTTCACTGTATCTGACCCAGCCGGCAAGACTATCAATATAACGGCAGCTACTGCTAACAGCATCACTTCTTTAGATGTTTCAGATTGTGGTTTGGTTGACTTAGACGTCAGAGTCTGTTATGCATTGGAAACTTTAAATGCCTCCAACAATCCTTTGACTAGTTTGAATGTAAATGATATGACATCATTGAAATCTTTGAAGGTTTCAGGATGTACTGCTTTGGAAGAACTGGATTGCAATAATACTAAGTTGACAACTTTAGATGTATCAGGCCTTTCTGCTTTGAAGTATTTGTTTTGTTATGATACCCCATTGAAATCTTTGGATGTTTCAGACTGTGATGCTTTGGAAATACTGTATTGCGATAATACTGAGTTGACAACTTTAGATGTATCAGGCATTTCTGCTTTGAAGTATTTGTATTGTTATGATACCCCATTGAAATCTTTGGATGTTTCAGACTGTGATGCTTTGGAAATACTGTATTGCGATAATACTGAGTTGGAAACTTTAGATGTATCAGGCATTTCTGCTTTGAAGTATTTGTATTGTTATGATACCCCATTGAAATCTTTGAAGGTTTCAGGATGTACTGCTTTGGAAGAACTGTCTTGCTATAATACTTCTTTGGAAACTTTAGATGTATCAGGCCTTTCTGCTTTGGTGTGGTTGTATTGTTATGATACCCCATTGAAATCTTTGAACGCTTCAGACTGTACTGCTTTGGAAATACTGGCTTGCCATAATACTTCTTTGGAAACTTTAGATGTATCAGGCCTTTCTGCTTTGAGGGGACTGAAATGTGATAATAGCCGATTGAAATCTTTGAACGTTTTAGACTGTGATGCTTTGGAAGAACTATACGCCGGCAGTCAAAAGGTTACGATTGATGTTCCATTCAACTACAACGGGGGCAGTGTGGATATTTCTTTCAATGGAGTAGCTTATCCTATCAATACTAATGATTTTTCTTTTACAGCAGGCGTTAGCTACGAAAGCCCTTTCGCAGGAACTATAACTATCGTACATGCTGCCGACAGCAGAACACGCCACAACGTAACTATCATACCTGTTGACGGAGTGAGTGTGAATCGCAGTGCAACGAACGAAGTAATCAACGGCTACGACTTCCAATTTACTGTCAACGTCGACAATGAATTTGCCGACCATACGCTTACAGTATTTGTAGACGGCGAGGTTGTTTCCCCTACTCTATACAATAATATATATATAATAGACAACGTAGA
>JGI996J12353_1000210_pt1 | contig 16762 bp, 16 predicted proteins | sample IntmicLarv5ML5BL_FD_12353 | JGI IMG/M metagenome (IMG submission 12353) | reverse complement strand
GTCCCCCCCCCCCGCTTTCTTGGGGCGACGGTCCATGGTGAAGAACTTGTATTCTCGTATCAAACGTTCTCCGGGTATAGTTTGAATTCCTAACTCCATAATACCAATATAGCGCATCGACTATTGAATATATAATTAATACAGTGAAACTGACGGATACCAGCGAAGGAACTGATCTTAATATCACAAATAAAATCGCGATAACCATAAAACAGAAAAATCTCAAAAAAATCATCAAAGCCGAATTAATAACATGTAGGAAAAAGGATTCTTCTTAGTTGAGATCGAGGTCTAAAAAATTGAAGATTCAAAACCAGCACCTAGGTTCAATATAATCGAGAGGCCAAACGTGTATATCCAAGTTCAAAATAATAGTGAGGATCCTCAAAATAGTACCGGTCGCGTTAGGACACAATGGTCCGAACACCACTTTCCAAAACTATGCCGGAGTCCGCTCCAAAAAGATTCCGATCTGATTTTCAAAAAGCTGTCGTAAAACCAAAAAAGGAGGAATTGAAGCTATTAAGCTTAAAATTTAAAATTTTAAAATTCGACTGCTGGTTAACGGTGGGAGTGGGCCTGCCGGGATTCGAACCCGGGTTTTCGGCTCCGAAGGCCGAAAGGATAATCCACTACCCCACAAGCCCGGTATCCTCGTATAATGTTGAATTATTTAGCATTGTGTAATAACCGCTCCATATAACCGCATGTTCATAAAAGATAGGTCAAAAGGTTTATCAACAACGTTTTGTTTGTCCCAAACACACAGGCCGCTGTGGCTAAGGGGTATAGCGACGCCTTGGTAAGGCGTAGGTCGTGGGTTCAATTCCCATCAGCGGCTCCATTCTCATCTTGCATCGTTTTCACGACATTTTATAGAATACGAATCCTGACCATATCTTCGGGAAGAAGAACGTTGTCTTTTTCGGCATCCTCATACCTTTCATGGAGAGCTCCCACACTTTTTTCAGACTGGGATCGTTGAGCACTATCGCAAGGTCGTATCTTCCCTCTTCCATGCTCTTTTTTACGGACGGATACTCCGCGTCGTATTCCACTTTGGATCTTCCCTCGTCGTATCCGTATATTCCCTTGAGTATGATCTCTTGGACCGCGTACGTATCAAGTACGCCGCCCCCTGCCTTAGCCAAGAAGCATTTCCCGGACTTGAATATCAACCCCATGGTCCAATCGCCCAGATCAGATTCCATTTCGGCCTGAGTAACCTCTTTAACATCCATTTTGCCCTTGATCGTCTTGATAGCTTCCTCTTCATTGACCACTTCGGAATTGACCAGCCTGTGTGTCGGCCATATTACCAGGCCCTCGTCATCAGCTGCCACTATCGTGGTCAGAACGTACCCTTTCTTCTTGTCATAGGCGTTCTCGTTCGAATATGCCAAGGCGGTCTCGTATCTGTGATGTCCGTCGGCTATGAGCATCTTCTGATCCTTCAGCTGCTCTGTGATCTCTTTGATAACATCTTCATCGTCGATCTTGTTGTATCTGTGATCAACACCCTGATCGTCCATGTAACGATAGATCAATTTTGCGGAATTCTTCATTCTCTTATTGAGTTCGGGAGTGAATCCTTCGAATATTCCGAAGATAGATTCTAGATGTGTTTCCATATCTCTCAGAAGATTGAGTCTGTCCTCTTTTACTTTGGAGAATGTTTCCTCGTGGGGTATCACGTTTCCATCTCCGTAATCTTCCGTTTTCAGTATGCCCACAAGACCTACTCTTGTCTTCATAACCCCATGATCGTTGAATGTCTGCTCATAAAGATAGAATGAATCCGAATCCTGTTTGAGACTTCCGTCCAAAATCATCCTATTCAGTTCTTTTCTGGCACCGCTGTATCTCCTGTCAACATCAGGTTTCAGTGTAAGATTAGTAACATTGTTCTTGTGGTCCTGCAACACCTTAAGATATTCCTTGCCTATGACATCATAAGGCGGCGATATGCGATACTCTATCCGCTCATCGTTTTTGAGTGCGGGCCTGTAGCCTGGAAATGGAAGAAAAGTTACCATGTTTACGACTCCGAATATGGTATTACACTTCTCTTATATCACTTTACCACACCACATTCACTTCACATCGCCGCGTTAAAGGTCAATCCACATAATCCTTTAACTTCCACACCATCGGCAGGGGGATGTGTGTCAACTTTCCCACACGAAGGTTGTGTTCGGACACAACGAATGCTTGATCAGGGTCGTATTCGTCCATGTATCTTTCCATACTTTGAATCCTTCCCGGAAAACCGGATTTTACCTCTATCGGAACAATAATATCTCTGATGAGATGTACGAAGTCCACTTCAGCCCTATTTCCAGATCTCCAATAAAATGGTACTGCTTCAGTGGATGTTATCAATTCTGTCAAAACATAGTTTTCAGTCATTCCTCCCTTAAATTCCTTATATCTGTCATCACTCGACAACAAAGCAGATGCGGGTAATTTCGCCATAGCTCCAAGAAGGCCTACATCAGCGTAATACAACTTGAATGATGTCATTTCGGCGTATGCCGACAATGGCAAAAACGGGCGACTTATCATATTGACCTTGATTACAAGACCTGCATCGATCAACCACTGCAATGCGTCCTCGAGGTCTTTCGCTCTGGCTCCTTTGACTGCATGACCAAATAAGAATTTTTTGTTCTCTTTTGATAGTTGGGTGGGTATAGATGTCCAAACATTGTTTAATTTCTGTACATCCTTTGGTGGTGCATATTTTGCAAAATCAGACCAATATGCCATCAGGATCTGTGACTGTATGTCCCGGATCGTCTGAGGATCGCGTCTGGATATCCATGACTTTACTGCTTCCGGCATACCTCCTACAAAACAATATTCTTTGTATGTTCTCATCAAAACTGTCATGAATACTTCCGAAATTGATTCGTTAACGGTCATTGTGTTTAACTTTTCAAACAAATCATGTTCGCCGGTTGCCGCAAGAAATTCCGGAAAAGACATTGGATACATTGTCATGAATGTTACCTTCCCTACTGGGAAAGACGTAGGTTTCGATAACATCACTCCCAACAATGAACCAACGCATATCACATGATATTGGGGGGCTTTTTCATAGAAATATTTCATGGCGGTCAACGCCGCACCGCATATTTGTATCTCATCGAAAATCAGCAAAGTGTCCGAACTGATCTCCGAATGATATCTCAATCGAAGATCGTCAAGTATTCTGTTCGGATCCAGATCAGGTTTGAATATCATTTCGAGATCTTTGGTCTCTTCAAAATTAAAGTATGCTACATTGGAGTAATTTTCCTCTCCAAATTTACGAAGAATATACGTCTTACCACATTGTCTTACTCCCCTCACTATCAACGGTTTCCTTTCGGGTGAAGATTTCCAATCCAGTAATTTTTTGTATATCAACCGATCCATATGATGCATATCACATATCAGATATATAAAATGTTGAATTATTTGCATTTTGGATATCTAAAATGTGAAATTTATTGCATTTTGGATATCTGCTTGAATTCTACTATGTTTAACATATCCTCGGAACAGGGTCTCCGGACGGGGTCTCAAGTATCCTTCTGCCACCGATCTCTGTTCTCAAAACGACTCTGCTCTTTCCTTCCGCTGCTTTTCCAATGATCGCTGCATTCTTTCCTTCCGGAGTGCTTCGTATCGCCTTGAGAATCTCTTCTGCCATTTCCGGAACGCAACCGATTATGGCTTTGCCTTCATTGCCAATCGAAAGCGGATCTATCCCCAACATGTCGCAAGCGTTCACTACGCCGTCCCTCAGCGGAATGGAGGCTTGTTCCACTTCTATCTCAACGCGGGATTTGGAACACCATTCATTGAGCGTGTTAGCAAGTCCTCCTCTTGTTGGATCCTTCATTGAGACTATGCCTCCGACCTTCAAACCTTCGGCGATCATTTTATTCAACGGGGCAACATCGCTTTTTATCTCGCTCTCGAATCCGTATCCTTCCCTGAATGATAACAGTGCCACACCATGATCTCCCATGTATCCGGATGCGATTATCACATCACCAGGTCGAAGGTTGGAATCGGTACACCACCTGTGTTCCACCTTTCTGTATTGTGATGCGGTCTTGAGATTACTATCCAAAAGCGGAGACCTCTTTCCCACAGCTGATGTAGAGATCACCATTTGATCAAGAGCCCCAGATTCCATTACTTTTGTATCGCCGGTAACAATGGGAACTCCGCATTCTTCCGAGGTCCTGCCCATGCTTTCCATGATCTTATCCACAGTATCGATCTCTAGACCTTCCTCCATTATGACGGAACATCCGATCGCGAGAGGTGTCGCTCCCATCACGGAGATATCGTTAACTGTGCCGGCTACTGATATTCTTCCTATGTCTCCTCCGGGGAATATCAGAGGTTTTACCGTGTGACCGTCTATCGTCATCACAATATCGTCTATCACCGCGGAATCATCCATGGAATCCAGCGGAACATCCGAATTCACCTTCGGAAAATGAGACACGATGTGCTTTGAAAGAAATTCTTGCATGATCTCGCCTCCGGCACCGTGATTCATGATGATCTTGGACATTAAGGGAGTGAATGGATTCGCGAATATAGTTTTGTTCCCTCGCACGCTATAATGGATAATACATTAACGATACACATCTCAGCTTTCGTAAGCCATATCTATGATCTCAAGTTTCTCGTTAAACACGATCACTAAAAGATCATCAGCATAGTCCGCAGGAAGGGAGAAATCGAATGCACAGTCGATAACCCCCAGTGCGTTTTTTCCGATACGGATAAGTCTTGGTTCAAGTTTCTCTGCGATCATATCAAAAGTGATCTCTTCGTCTGTTCGGAAGATCTCGTCAAGGCCGTCCAGATTCTCAAGGTGCCAAGTAATGAAGAAATCGATCATTTCGTTGGATCTCTTCTGTTCCCATATGCATTGTTTACCCTTTCTATACATTTGAGGAATCTGTTCCAGCATATCCGTGACTGTCTTTATGTTATCATCGTTGAGAAAATCTTCTTCAATGTACAGATCCAACATCATTTTTTTGCCGTCGAGTCTGATGGTGTATTCTTCATACAGTCCGTCCTCTGTCGGAATGACGAGTTTCTTGAACAGTGTTGTTTCTATCTTATATACGGCCATGCCCGGATCCCCTTGGACAAATATGAACTTATTAATTTAAATATACTTTTTCGGCCCTCTCTGAATAACCTTTGGATTGAAGGCGGAATGATGGAACTATTTCAAAACAGCAAAATCAAAGAGTCTTTATCCTGACCCTCCTTTAACCCATGTATGAAGAAAGAGATGAGTTCCTTCGATGTGCGTTCTATCGTGTCTGAGATGGCCGCTTTGGAAGGAGCCCATGTGGATAAAGTATTCCAATGGGGATCGGGAAATGTGCTTTTCCGCCTCAATGTACAGGGTGACGGAAAGAGAGAACTCTTTTTCAAAGACAAAAAGTGGTTATATCTGGCACCTCAAAAACCGGAAACCCCTGATACCCTCACAAGTTTCGCCACATTCCTAAGAAAATACATAACCAATGCAAAGGTCGGGAAGACAATACAAGTGGGACTTGACAGAGTGGTTATCACAGAACTGTTCAAATCCGATGCCGAATATAAACTCGTTTTCGAAATATTCGGAGGAGGAAATGTCCTCCTTATTCTGGACGGAAAGATCGTCAACTGTTTGATACACAAAAGAAGAAAGGACCGTGCGACTCTTCCCGGAGAAGACTACATCATGCCGAAGACCCGGTATGATCCTGCCTCCTCATCTTTCGAAGAATTCACCGAGATCTTCAGATCTTCCGAATCGGATACGGTCAGAACTCTTGCAACCGTGGTGAATTTAGGCGGACAGTATGCAGAAGAGGTCTGCAAACGCTCCGGGATCGACAAAGCACTGAATTCAAAAGAGGTCTCGAATGAGAACCTCAAAAAAATGTATGATGTTCTCCGCGAGATCGTAGAACATGTTGTCGGCGGAAGCGAAGCGACCGTATTCAGAAAGGACGGGGAGATAACAGACATCTCCCCCATTGATCTGAACATCTACGAAGAAAACGAAAAAGAAACTTTTCAAACGATGTCCCTTGCCATCGATACTCTGATCAAGGAGGTTGGAGAGGCGGAAGAGGAAGAATACGTCGATCCCGAAACAGAAAAGCTGAAAAAAAGGATCCAGAAACAATCCGAGACTGTTGATGAATACCTTCTTGAATCCGAAGATCTGAGAAAACGCGCCGATGCCCTTTATGTTGAATATCAAAAAGCAAATGAACTTTTGACAGTTCTGAACGAACAATCGAAGAAGCTCACCTGGGAAAAACTGACTGAAGGTGCAATGAAGATACCTTTCGTTGTGAGCATTGACCCTTCAAAGAACAAGATCGTCTGTAAGCTATCAGAATTGAATGTCACCTTGAATTACACCAAGGGCCTGGACGCCAACGCATCAGATATCTACCAAAAGAGTAAAGATCTTGGAGAGAAGGCAAAAAGAGCCAAAGATGCACTAAATGAAAGTCGGATGGAGCTCGAAAAAAGACAGAAAGGGTTCAATAAAGCCAAAGCGCTGGCACTTGCGCGTGCCCAGCCGACGAAACAATTCTGGTTCGAGAGATACAAGTGGTTCATCACTTCCTCCGGAAAACTTGTCATTGCGGGAAGAGATGCACACAGCAACGATAACGTCGTAAAGAAACATCTCAAAGAGAAGGATGTCTTTGCACATGCAGACGTGCATGGTGCACCATCTGTTATTTTGAAGGATGGATTAGAAGCAACGCCAGAAGACCTTAGGGAAGCTTGCTCCTTCGCCCTTACACAATCCAAGGCTTGGGTAGCTGCCCTGATGGAAGGTGCAGCATTTTGGGTCTATCCGGATCAAGTAAGTAAGACTCCCAATCCCGGCGAATTCGTTCCCAGAGGAGCATTCATTGTAAGAGGCAAAAGGAATTACGAACACCATCTGAAGATGGAACTCGGTATCGGAGAGATACAGTATATGGGAGCAAGAAAGATCATGTGCGGTCCCGTCGAGTTGTTCGAAAAATGCGAGAAATATTTCATACTTAATCCAGGAAGAGGGAAAAGCGGAAGAAAGGCAGGGGAACTTGCAAAAGAATTCCAAGTTCCCGAAGAAGAGATCTCCAGAATATTACCTCCCGGGGATGTGGAAATCGTGCAAAAGATCTGGTCCTAAACGTGACTGGTGCCCGCGCCGGAATTCGAATCCGGGTCAAGAGATCCGCAATCTCACAGGATATCCAGACTACCCCACGCGGGCAATTTTATCTGCGGAAAAACCGAAGTTGTTGATTAAGAAGTTTCAGACTTCCGGGCGGGACAAGTATCTGGTTATGTAACCGGCAATCCTGTTCCTCATTTTGACGGAATAAACGTCTGTGAGAGTGTTTACCATCGCTTTATTGCTCTCAAAATCCCTGCTGAATGCCTGAGGATATTTGTTGATGAGCTCAATGGCGACTCTCTTGATGTATGTGGGTCTTATTCTTCCCATTTTATTCACCGATTAACCCCGATTAAGTGGATGCCTTATTTAAGCTTTATTAGCTTTCCGAGGGTGTCCGCAGGATAATTTCCCTTCAGGACACGGCCCTCTTACACATGGTGGGCCCGCATCCTTGAATATCGTAGGTGAAACTTCCTTACAAAGTTCCAGCATCTTCTCAGACATCTCGCGTATTTCCCACTGCGCTCTTTCGCAGCATCGGGAGGAAAAGAAATGTAAGAGTTCCCTTGCATTCATCGTCACTGTGATGTTGGTTGTGCACCCATTCGGCAAAAGATATCTTGCATCCTCGGCCGGTATTCCTTTTTCCACCAGTTCGGAATAAAGTTTCCAAATGGAATCCATCATATCCTCATACGCCGCGAGTGTTTTCGGATCACCTCTTATCGTATTGGGGGTCACGAAAGTAGGTTCCTTTAACGACACATACCTCTGACTCTGTTGCGAGAACGATGCTATCCTGTGTCTGACAAGCTGATGCGTAAGTGCTCTAGAAGCACCTTCTATCGAGAAAGTGAATACTGCGTGCTCTATGACAGAGTGATGTCCCATTCCCACGATCTTTCCGAGACTCTTCGCGGGATCTCCCTCCCCCAAAAGATCTGCCGAAGACCTTTCCGAATAACATGATCTTCCGGCTGCGGCACATATTATGTCCGCATCCTTGGTATATGCCAATAATTCCACTTTCATTCCGAATCCCCCTCTAAGTTTTTGTCGTTCCAGATCTGTGATCTGATCTCATCCATCCTCTCTTTGGCCATCAGTTCAATCAGCCTGATCTTCCTTATCGGATGATCTTCGAGGATTTTGCACAGACCTTCAACGTGTGCATCTCCCACTACGACGACCACATTGTTGTACTTTTCCAATACTGCCCTTATCTTATCTGCCATAAACTCGTTTCTCTCATCAATGAGTTTTCTGACCAACGTAGGATACCTTTTTCGCATATTCTCCACGTATTTTTCCTCGTTCGCGGAAAAGTCGTTTTGTGTACTCTCGACCTTCTTCTGCCCGAAAAGCCTGTCGGAGAAAGAGGATAAAGAATATTTTCTCCTCTCCATGAAGGTCATCTCTTCCTCCAATTCACGCATGACCTGCTCCGCGTCTCTGTCGATGCATATTATTTCCGCCCCCAAAAGTCTGCCGGAGTTGATCGCCGCGAGAAGTTCGCTTCCTGTCTGTACGCCGTTCTCGGCGGACATCTTATCTTGATATCTGGCAGATTCCCTATAGATCTTCGGGACGTCTTTGGAAAGATCGTTTGGATCTGTTACTTTTTTTCCGTTGCTGTTCATCAGTGCATTGAATCTGTTCTCATCCAGCTCCACCAGGACAGCCTCTGGCCATGTATGTTTTATGATGAAAGATACAGGCTCCGCTATATCGAAAACATGTCCTGTCCCTATCATCGTTATCACGCCGGTAAGATGGCGACTAAGTTAAATAATCCTCTCTGCTCCTTCTCAACAATACCGTCGAACATCATGCATCAGAATTTTATCCGATGATCATATCTCATATTAATGAGAAAATACGATCTTGTATGCTTTGACATGGACGGCACACTCACCCGTCTGAGAAGTTCGTGGTGTTGGATACACCAGAGTCTCGGGGTGGATAATGAACCGAGTTATCAGGCATATATCAACGGCGAGATCGACGAGATGGAATTCATGAGAAGGGACATCGCCCTTTGGAAGAATGTTAACCCGGACATAAAGATCAAAGATCTGATACATATGTTCCAGGACATGCCTTTGATAGGTGGAATACAGGAAACAGTCGCGTGTCTCAAGGATACGGGAATCGCGTGTGTCATTGTTAGCGGGGGAATAGATCTTGCTGCAAAGATGATAGCCGAAGAGTTCGGCTTCAATGACTTCGCCGCGGATGAGATCTGCAGTTATCCCGACGGTTCATTAACAGGTGAAGGAAAACTTACCGTTGACCTCAAAGATAAGGGGATTAACGTCAGAGAATTCATAACAAAGTACGGAACAACATCTGAACGTACGATTTCCGTCGGGAATTCCTTCACGGATATCTCCATGTTCAAGAATTCGGGTATGTCCATTGCATTCAATCCAACCGACGAATATACTGTCGACGCAGCAACGTACACCGTGAACTCGGATAATATCGCGGATATTCTGGACCTCATCCTTTCAGACGATCAATCTTCTTCGTCGAAGAAGTAATCCTCTTCGTTGAATTCACCGAGATCCTCTTCCGGATCCAGAACATCATAGACCTTTCTTCTCATCTTTCCATAGATGCGAACGATCTCTCTTGCTTCCGCGGTCCCTTTCTTCAAAAGACGGTCTTTCGTCTTAATCGCGTGTATTACAGCGTCGTAATCATCAAATGACAAAGTCATTCCGACTGTGAACTCATCATCGGGTTCCGCCTCCACTCTCAACGGTATCGTAACACGATCATTGTTGACCGACACCTTAACACTGAGAACATCGTACTGTTTGACCCAGAGCCTTACTATCTTATCTGCCTGTGCCCTTTTGACGCGAGAGCCGTCCTTCACATCCATGAAGGTAACACACACTCTTCTTCCGTCATCCATGTAGAATTCGTCGCCTATCGTGATCAGCTCGTTGCTCTCGAGACGCGTTTCAGTAGTATCTGTGACATCACCGTCGCTGAACAGTACTTTCACATTGAGTATCTCCGGGATCCTGATAGTATCGGAAAATATCCTTCCGCACTCCGTACAGCGGAAAGTGCCGGTGATGTTATCGTTTCCCACCCTTCCTTTCAGTATATCGTGATCTGTGATGTCATCACAGTCGGGACACTGAATATAAATGGACTCCGGCATCTCTCTTTTTACCATATTCATCATCACTTTTTCGTTATGAAGGGCGGGTCATGCCCCGGAACGATTATGTCTGCATACTTAGTTATCAACTTAATACTTTCCAGTGCCGTTTCCGGATCGAAGTTTATCACAGGAGGTGTCTTTTTCTCATAATTTGTGTATCTGGGTACGGCATCCCCCGCAATAACGTATTTTTGATCTGCGTCGATAAAGACACTTACAGACCCTCTTGTGTGACCCGGAGTATGTACGATCCTTATTCCCTTTGCGATCTGCATCTCCTTTTCAAAAAGGACCGCTTTCGGGACCCTTTCTTCCTCAGCCGAATGCAACAATATCTCTGCATTTGGGAACATATCGTTGTTTCCAACGTGATCCTGATGTGAATGCGTCAAGATCACCATATCAACATCTTTTGGGAACACTCCGATCTGTTTGAAGGACGTCTTGATCGCAGGCAGCATATGCTTAGTGCTGGTGTCCACCACTATCATCCGATCCTCTGTTCGGATTAGTGTTGAATTCGAATGTGCATCGAAAACATTTCCGTCCTCATCCCTTTGAAAACTTCCGATCGCCAACACGTCGATATTGATCATCACTCGAGGTATACCGTTCCGATAAAACAACCTTCCTATGCGTTCATTTTATCCAAGGATACACCTTTGCCTGTCTGATGAAGTTCGACCCATCGATCGAAGTTGCCAGGAATGATCAAGTATATCCGCCGTCCGAGGACAGTATACTGTTGATAGAATCTTTCGATGTAGCTACGGGAGAAACTGTATTGGAAATAGGATGCGGCTCTGGGGTGGTATCGATCCATTGTGCCAAGAACGGAGCGGTCGTGACATGCGGGGATATCAACAAGGATGCCGTAGCACTTACCAAGAAGAATACGGAACTCAATGGCCTCCGAATACAAGTGATTCACACAGACGTCTACTCGAAGATAATTGGAAAATTTGACACAATATTGTTCAATCTTCCTTATCTTCCTGTTGACGAGGAAGGAGAATTGGCACGGTCCTGGTCCGGAGGAAATGACGGCCTGGGTCCTTTACCCGTTTTGCTTGAAGGCGCCCCCTCACATCTGAATCCTGACGGTCGGATGATTGTGGTAGTATCCTCTTTGATGGATCAGAACAGACTTTCAGACCTCCTGTCCGAATACGCAGTAAGAACACTGTCCGAACTTCCCCTTTTCTTCGAAAAGCTGCGAGTGTTGGAGATCAAACTCAGCCGATAAGTTTCTTTATCTCCTGAGCGAGAAGATCGTTTGCCTGTTTCCCGTCTATCTTTCCCCTCAGCGCACCCATGACCGGCCCCATCAGAGGGCCTATTGCTTCCAGTCCCTTGCTTCTGACGAATTCTTCGCGCTCTTTAACGATACCTGCTATGATCTTTGCCGCTTCGCTTGTATCGACGGCTTCCAATCCAAGTTTCTTGATCGCATTCTCGATATTCACTCCGGAAGACAACTCCCTCAGCAAGGATGGAAGGGCCTCCTTGGAAAAACAGTTCTGCCCCAGCATCTCAAACATCTTGAATATCACTTCGTCCGCGATTGAATCAGGATCCAAGCCCTCGTGTTCCAATTCGGTGTAGGTGTTGAGGAACATCGTTGCAGCCACCGAAGCCATGTCGTATTCATCGGACAGTTTCGAAAAGAGTTCGTCATAACTGCGCCTGACCATCTGGTTCGCCTGCTGTTTGTTTATCTTGTACTTATCTACAAGTCTCTTCTCTATCTGCTCCGGGAATTCCGGAAGATTCTCTTTTATGGAGGTCATCCTCTCTTCCGTGATCAACGTGGGAGGTATGTCCGTTTCCGGATACATTCTGGCCGCGCCCGGCAACGGCCTGGAGTATTTCGTCGTTCCGTCGGGAAGCGGGTCCCTTGTCTCTTCTGGTACCCCGTTGAGAGCTTCATTCGCTCTTTCCACAGCGATCTGCAGTGCATCCTTTGCCCTCTTCTCTGCGGCCGCGCATATAACGAAAGCATCGTCCTTACCATTAAGACCCAGATGCTTCTTTAGTGCCTCAACATATTCCGATTCTATGCCATAATTAGGGAGTTCGTCGGAATGGAATATTCCCTTGACACCTTTTGTCCTTGCGTACTGAGCCATTTCTGCACCCAGCCTCAGTTTTCCGCCGTCTCCGTTCATCACGCCTGCGAATCCTGGAAGTTTTATCGCCAATACTTTCCCTTTGTCATCCAATGCACCTTTGATCACCTTCGACGCGCAACCGTCGAACACGCTGGTAACATCGATAGTTTCCACGACTGTGGAAACTACCTTCCTTTCATTGAGTATCTCTTTGACCCTGAGAAGCATTTTCTGCCTTTCTACCTCATTCCTGACAAAGTCAGGAAGCATCCTGAGTTCCTGCACCCCTTTGATCTCGACACGTGCGCCCCCTGGGATAGAGATATTCAAATCCTCTCTGATGGTCCCGATCCCGCGTTTCACTTTCTTTGTCGCTCTGAGCAGCGTTCCTAGTCTGAGTGCGACCTCCATTACCTCTTCCGGCGTTCGCATGTCGGGAGCTGTGGCAACCTCTATCAACGGAATGCCCAATCTGTCCAAGCGATATGTGGTCTCGTTGGTCTTCGTTTCTATCTTTCGTGCAGCATCCTCTTCGAGACAGACTGAAAGAATGCCTATCTTCTTCCCATTGACCTCTACCGACCCGTTCATCGCCACCAGAGATGTTCGCTGGAATCCCGATGTGTTGGATCCGTCCACAACGATCTTTCTCATGAACTGTATCTCGTCCACCACTTGAGCGTCCAGCATTGCAGAGTATACGAGAGCTGTCTCCATCGCCTCCGCATTGACCGGGTGTGGAGGTTCCTCGTCCATTTCCACCAGACATGATGCGTTCTCACAACATTGATATCTGAATCCTATATTCCTCTGGAATTGCGCCAATGCAGCACGGTCTATCTCTCCCATCTCACTCGTGGTCGGCCTCAGTCTTCTGTAATATGCCCCTTTCCCTTCCTCTTTAAGCTCGCTCTCGCAATCACAGAAGAGTTTTCTGGTGTCCAATTGCTGATGGATCTCGATCCCGCACATCATTTTATCAGTCATCGATGGTCCTCCTGTCGCTCATCTCTCCTGCAAACGAAGTCATCATCATCTTTTTTGCTTCTTCGATACTGCCGGAATTTGCCAGTGCCCACATCAGTTTGACATATGCCGTTTCCGGAAGCATGTCCATGACCGAGATCGCTCCCGCAGAGATCATATCCCTTCCTGTGTTGTACACATTGAGGTTCGTACGGCCGTTCAGACACTGGGATGTTATCACGACAACAGATCCGTTGTCGCATGCTTTTTTGATCAGCGGGACCATGTTCTCATTCACATGACCCAGACCTGATCCTGATATCACTATTCCCTTACTTTTCATTACTATGCTCTCAAACAGACTAGGATCCATTCCCGGATAATACTGAAGCAGTATCGTGGATCTTTCCATGTCTGTCCTGATCTTCTGATCATTCTCGCCGACCTTTTGTTCTTCACAGATGAATTCTATTTTCCCCGCGTTGTCAATGTGCGCAACTGGCGGCACATTTATGCTTTTGAACGCATCGCGCCTGGATGTATGCATTTTCCTTACTCTTGTACCCAAATGCACAGCGAATGAATCGTCCCCCAGTGTATCATGCATCAACACGAACACACCTGCCCTTTTTCCGTTAACGCAGAACCTCACGGCAGCAGTGAGATTCGATGATGCATCTGAAGAGGGGCGATCCGATGACCTCTGTGCTCCCACGAAAACTATCGGTTTTTTCACGTTACCAAGCATGAACGACAATGCTGCCGCGGTGTATCCCATGGTATCGGTTCCATGAGGGATCAGAATCGCATCGGCACCATTCTTTATTTCTTCGGAAACAGCCCTAGCAAGCGCCTGCCAGTGCTCGATGTTCATATTTTCTGAGAATATCGAGAAAAGGACCCTTGCAGATATGTTCGCCATCTCCCTGAGTTCAGGTACGGCATTAACGAGTTCCGATGTTGACAAAGCGGGATGGACCGCCCCTGTCCTGTAATCGACGTATGATGCAATCGTTCCGCCGGTCCCGATCAACACAATATTCGGAAGCCCTTCCTTTGCTGCGATTATACTTTCCGTTTTGCCGGTCCCGAGTTGTTCTTCGAATATCTTGATCTTTGAACCCTCGGATACCCTGATCCCAATGTTGTACCCGCTGTTCATTTTCAGCACAATTATGTCGGGTGCACTGAATTCATGGTGCGGCATCAATATTCCCGTATAGACACCTTTGTCACACTCCACTGAGATCCTGCATCCCTCTCTGGCATCTATATCCTTCAGCATTTTGGATAAATAGTCTGAATAGCTCATTATGTTCAAAATCGCATAGCACAAGCAGACGTATAAGGATAGTGTTTATATTTCAGAAGACATCCTGCCCTCATGCACATCATCCAAGTAGGGATGGAGTACGACGTTCTCAAAGAGAACAACAACATCGCAAACTCCAACTACCGTCTCCTAAAAGAGAACGGAGTGAAGACGATAGAGTTCATGGGTTCCATCGGATCGGGAAAAACAGCATTGATAATCAAGCTGGCCGAACGTTTGAGAAAAAAAGGCCTTAAGGTATGCGCCATAGCCGGCGATGTCACCGGAGAGGATGACCTCAAACGGATGCTGAACTCAGGAATGGATGCTGTGAACTGCAACACAGGGCATGAATGTCACTTGGATGCGAACCTCATAAGAAAGGTTCTCAATTCACTTGACCTTAAGAAATACGATGTTATAATGATAGAGAATGTCGGCAACCTGGTCTGTCCCGCGGATTTCCCGCTGGGAGCGGATTACAGGGTGGTCGTTGTGTCGGTGACGGAAGGAGATGACATGGTACGTAAACATCATGATATTTTCATCCATTCAGATGTGGCGATACTGAACAAGACAGATATCGCTCATGCAGTGGATGTCGATCCGGAAACAATAGCCAAAGATTATAATATGTTGACAGGCGGTCTCAGGAACATTCATATGTGCAGTGTGAAAAGAGAAGAGGGGCTTGAAGAAATACTTTCAGTGCTGAGACTCTAAGGTGAACGATATGAAGATTCTGACAGTAGGGGGAGGCGGGAGAGAGCATGCGGCCGTAGAGGCCCTTTATCGATCTGGCGCAGAAATCTATTCCGTGATGAGAAATGCCAATCCAGGCATAATCAAAAAATCAAAACAATACAAGATCGTTGACGAACGCAACATCGATGATATTTGCGAGTTCGTCATCGAACATGATATCGATCTGGCGTTCATAGGCCCGGAAGGACCGTTAGAAATAGGATTGGTGGATGCTCTCGCGAACATCGGTGTCAAATGTGCCGCACCGACGAAAGCCGCCGCAAGGATCGAGACCTCAAAAGCTTTTATGAGGGAATTGGTTGAAAAATACGAAATCGAAGGAAATTTGGGGTTTGCCATATTCAAAAACATCGAGGATGTTGATAAGTACCTCAAGTCGATAGATCATGAGATCGTCGTCAAACCTATCGGACTCACTGGCGGAAAAGGCGTCAAAGTGCAAGGAGAACACCTGAACAGCCACGAAGAGACCATGGAATATGTACGGGAGATCCTGACCAGCGATATCGGAACGGAAGGAGTACTTCTCGAAGAACGTGCAATAGGGGAAGAATTTACCCAGATGATCTTCGTGGACGGTACACACATTGCCCTGATGCCCGTCGTACAGGACCACAAACGCGCCTACGAAGGCGATACCGGCCCCAACACCGGAGGAATGGGCGCTTACTCCGATGCCAATCACTTACTCCCCTTTGTCGATGAAGCATCAAGAGACAAAGCAATAGAGATATTGCAGTCCGTTGTGGATGCCATGCGTGAAGAAGGATGCCCTTACCACGGTCCGATGTACGGACAATTCATGCTCACCAGCAAAGGTCCGAAGCTCATTGAGATCAACGCCAGATTCGGAGACCCAGAAGCCATGAATGTTCTTTCGATAATTGATTCCGATTTCCTCGCGATCATCAAAGAAATGGCAACAGGTAAACTTCGAGAGGAAGTCAAATTCAAACCTTTGGCTACCGTGTGCAAATACATTGTACCGAAAGGCTACGGTACGGAATCCCAGTCCGGTCACGAGATATTCATTGATGAGGAAAAGATAAGGAACTGCGGTGCCGCCGTATATTACGCCAACGTGAACATTGTCGAAGGAAGGATAATAACAGGCACATCCCGTTCGGCGGGTATCGTGGGCATGGGCGTAACGATAGAAGAAGCCAACAGAAACTGTGAACAGGCGCTTACTTACGTCCGCGGAGAAGCCATATCCG
>JGI996J12353_1000209_pt1 | contig 16843 bp, 19 predicted proteins | sample IntmicLarv5ML5BL_FD_12353 | JGI IMG/M metagenome (IMG submission 12353) | reverse complement strand
CAGACCAAGGCCGCCGAGATCCTCAAGGATGCGGCGGAGAAGGAGCTGACCTCAGGCAGGGGACCAACAGGGGTTGCCGCCGCCGCGATATACATCGCATCGATCCAATGCAACGAGCGCCGCACCCAAAGGGAGGTGGCGGACATCGCTGGAGTGACAGAGGTCACCATCCGAAACAGGTACAAGGAGCTTACAGAGAAGCTGGGCATAGTTATTCAGCTCTAAACCACTTTCAAATTTTTATGGTTTGAACCATTTGAACTCCAGATACTCAACACCGACGGAGACTATCCCGAAGAGTATCTCCTTCTTGACGCCACCGGACAGCCTGACCGTCCTTGACACCTCTGGCCATGACAGCGTCTTATTTGGCGGCACCGCATGCACAAGGTACCTTGCATGGCACTCATCCGGGGAATCCTCGTAGACCCTGAAGTGCGCGCCATACTTGAAGCCGGTCTTCACAACCAGTCCTTTGGACCTCAGATCCTTGAAGGCGGCCAGCCTCAGGTCGAACTCGTTCTGGCCTTCCCTGCCGAACTCAGTCAACTCCTTGACGTCCCATTCCTTCCCACCTTTTTCCAAGACCGAGAGCTCGCCTGTTGATGACAGATAGCAGCATTCTATCAAGGAGAGCTGCATGGACCGGCCTGTGTTCTTTCCATAGAATCCGCTTTGGCGCAGACATTCCGCATGCGCATTGTCCATGACCAGCACCATGTCCCCTATGAACCTCCCCTTTGCAACCGTTTGCTCGTCTGGGTCTTCTATGACGGCACCCCTTGGGACCCGCTTGGACACGGTATAGTACGTCACATCCCCCTCCTCATCCACCACACCATACATGAGCTTCCTTCTGACCGCCTCTGCATCCGACAGCTCCTTGAGGAAGTCAGAGACATCCAATGTGGACCTTTCAGAGACGGTCTTGACGAAATACAATGGGCTGGAGTTGCTCACGTTCTTTCCCCTTGGGTAGACCGACAGCTCGAACGTCCCTGACTCGGACCTTACCACGAATCCCCTCTGCCTAAGATCCCTGTACACCTGATACTTGACATCAAGTCCGATGTCCATTGACGAGGAGTGTTCCATGAGATCCTCGAACGTCATACGTTTAGAGCCATTCAAGACCTCCAACCTGTCGCATTCCAAGAGGAACAGCGCCTCCACCAGGTCCAGATCCAATCCTCCCCCCCTTCTGGGATATCCAAAGTTGCCTTTGTTGTAATGTTGGGTGCCCTCCGTCTGATCCTTCACAACAACGGTATCCCCAACCAGCTCGCCTGCCATTGGTGCAAGTACTTTTACTGGATATATATGGTTTTCTTAACGTGTTCAGGTCCAAAATAATGACTGACCTTTCAATCAATGCAAACTTAAAATAAAAAAAGGGGATTAAAGGATTTATTCCTGAATTGCATCCGAGGGGCACTCGGAGATGCATGCGCCACAGTCGACGCACTTGGAGTCATCGACGACCGCGATGTCCAGAATCTCAATTGCTGAGCTTGGGCAAGCGTCTACGCATGCCCCGCAGGACACGCATTCCTCTGCTATGATTTTGACTGCCATCTTATTAGCCTCGCAACCATGTATCCATGGTGCGTATAAAGGCGTTTTTACCAAAACATTAATATAATTTAGTTTAAGGATTCCTTAAGATAATTTTGGCATTATTAAATTAATACTTACATGTATGAGGCGATAATGATGCCTAATAATGCTTGTAAACACGGGACGTCACAAAAAATAATACCATTCAGTATTTTTAATGATTCGTAGATAAAGTCACACATATACGCCATTTGATAGCATTCTCTGAAACCATCTGGTAAATTTTTAAAACATTAACTAGTGCAAAGCATCATGCGCCGTAAAATATTGAATGGCCCCTGGCTGTATCCCTCGGTCAAATAAAAATTCCTGTAAAAAAGCGGCTCAATTGGAGTTAAAAATCCAAATATGGCTCAAATGCTCATCCAAATAACTTTAAGTTTTCAATACTTAGCCTTGGATATAGCTTAAATAACCTTAGGAGAGATCGTTAACGTGAATGGTTCATTAAATTTTAAAACACATGAGTTAAAAATCAAACCTGAGTATTTTTTTGCTATTAAATCTGGCCATAAAAAATTTGAACTTAGGAAAAATGACCGAAATTTCAAAGTGGGGGATCAACTAATTCTCTGTGAATGGGATGAGGGCAATTATTCTGGGAACAAAATCTGTTGCCAAATTGACTATATTTTGAAAGACCACAATGGATTAGATAAGGATTATGCCATATTGGGGATTAGCTTAATTCAATCCTGATTCACGTATGCAAACGACTGTGGAGCGGTTATCAATCCATAATCTGAAAGAGACTTAACTTTAGTGTACTTTTTGACATTCCTCAGTTTGTATGCAATAGCAAAATCCTTTCCTTTATAATAGTCATCGAAGAACTTTTTATCTACTCCAGCCTGCTCAGAAGTTATCTTCCAAATGTCCTCTGGGGATCTTTTCAATACTATTTCGATGTCTGCTTCTCCAACAATCTTCATTACAGGAGATGTAGAGTATATAATTATCTTTGACACCTTCTTCTTACATTGAACTTTTCTGAATTCATACCCTTTGGATCCATTAAGGATGCTATCCACATGAATTGGATTAATCGACAATAATATCGCATACATTCTTTCCACCCAGATTCAGCAATGCAATTGATTGATCCCTCGTTATTTTATGGATATAGGGATGATCGTCCCCCCATAACCCTTTCTCATTTAATTTCATAAGGTTCACATTGTTGCCTGCGCCAAAATACCCGTTGTAAATCATTTCAATTATGCATACATTGGGTTTTGAATAAGATTGTTCTAGCTCTTCTTCGGAATATACGGTTTTGTTGCCTACCATATCGCAAAAATCATCGAAATTCACCCGAGTCTTTCCATTCTCCTTTACAACAATTACTTTTGTTACTGTACAAAATGACGTAACTGCGGATTTAAAAGATTTACTATACTCAGTTCCTGTGTACATTCTATATGCAAAAACAAAGTCCCCTGCAACATAATCTGGTTTTCCATTAGAGATGTATGCTTTAGTGATACCATTTGATACAGATAATTCGCTTCGAGTTTGTGGTACATTTTTAAGTTCTGAATATTGGAACATTTTATCATGGAATACATCCTTTATTGGAATATATCCCCCTCTTTTGAATTTAGGTGAAATGTAAGGAAATGATTTCTTTGGATCGGAATAATCTATTTTTTTCTTATCCTTGAGGTATATATCCTCTTGACCCTTCTTGCCTGCATATGCAAACCCATATGTCTTGAGAATCCCCATTAGCTCTTCATGTTTAGGAAATACCGTGACATAGATTTCATCCAAATCAGATTGCTGCCATCTCCAAAGTGCTATCCCTACCGCCCCTTCACCCAAACGTTTTCCTTTTGATGTGTCACATATTTTCATAGTTCCAATTTTCATTCTTGGTTTTGCAGGTAGATTGCCCACAACCTCTTCCTCGTAATCTTTTACGTAAAGAAATGCCTGTATTGAGGAATCGACCCTATGAACATATGCCTTTTCTTGATTGTCTGACTTTTTTTGGAACCAAGCCTCGAATCCTGGATAATCATTCTTAAGGCTTTCAAAAAAAGAATCATTGGGTTCACAATTCTTAAAAAACTCCAATCTGAATGACATCATACTCCCTCATTGCATTACGCATGCCATCCTATATGTTTTTTAATAATATTAAGTTTTATAGCTTTTTTCAATAAATAGGACAGTCAGTTAACATAATCGACGTTAAAAGACAAAAAAGGTAGAGAATCAATATTTATGGTAAGCTTTTAAAGAGTTAAATCTTATACGAATTAACAGGCCGATCTCTTACTATTAGTTGCGGATATTTCAATAGATATAGCCATATAACATCAGAATGGGCTAAACGAGATTAAAATTGGGGGATATGGGCCATATTTGAGAAATTCAACTGAGGATTTGGTTAGAGTGCTTCCTTAAACCCTGATTTTTTATTATCATGCGTGTGAAACTGCAGGGTATCACAAATTTCCATTGAGAATAGGTATTATACGGTTAGTACACTTGTAGTGGTCGAAGATGATAACGATAGTTGGTACAAGCCATGTGTTCAACCTTGCCGAGAGCATAACCTTCATAGTCAGGAACATCTGGCCCGATGCCGTGTTGGTTGAACTGGATGAGGGCAGGCTGAAGCCCCTGACGGAGGCGGATGGAGCCCAAACCAGGACGAAGCTGTTTGGGAAGACCTCGGATTTTCAACAAAGGGTGGCGGCAGAGAACGGGACCACCCCTGGCAATGACATGCTGGCGGCGGTCAACGCCGCAAAGATGATAGGCGTGCCAGCCATATGCATAGATGCGGACATCATGGAGACCATGAACCGGCTATGGAAGGAGATGGGGTTCTTTGAAAGGCTTAGATACTCCTATGGGAACAGGAAGTCCTCGTCTGCAACGAACGACGATGCAAAGAGCATGGTCAAGGCATTCTCCGAGAACGAGGAGGGGTACATCTCAAATCAAAGAAGAAAGTATCCCACGCTGGTAAGGGTTCTGATCGATGAGAGGGACGAGCTCATGGCGAATAGGGTCAACGAGCTTGCGAAGACCTATGGCAACATCGTGGCGGTGGTGGGGGACGGGCATGTTGAGGGAATCTCCAAATTGATGGATTCCACCCCAACTAAAATAAGGTTGATCGACCTCACAGACCCCGATAGGCTTAGGGACCTTAAGAGCCGACTGTGGAGAGGCGAGGCTTGAACATGATAGTCAAATTATTGGCATACACCCAAAATGCGGATGAGATATGCGCTGCGGCGGGGAAGTCCTGCTATTCTGAAAAATCCTCATCTGACCTTATGCATAGGGGAGATGCACAAAAGACATTGAGCAAGATAGTCGGCATGGGCCATCATTCCGTCATAGAGCATGCTGTCTTCACATTCTCGATAGAAGGGGTCTCCAGGGCATTGACGCATCAATTGGTCAGGCATAGGATCGCATCGTATTCCCAACAGAGCCAAAGGTACGTCTCACTCAAAGACCCGACATATGTGACCCCTCATACGGTTGAGTCGAACAAGGATGCACTGGAGACGTATGATAGGATAATGGACTCCATTTGGAAGGCGTACTCCGAGCTAGAGGGCATCATACCCCCTGAGGATGCCAGGTACGTCCTTCCGAACGCATGCACCACCAACATAACGGTCACCATGAATGCAAGGGAGCTGCTGCACTTCTTCTCCTTGAGATGCTGTGAAAGGGCGCAATGGGAGATCAGGGAGATGGGCGAGAGGATGATGGAGCTTTGCAAGGACGTGTCCCCTGCGATATTCGGCGACTCCGGCCCTCCTTGCATGAGGGGACCGTGCCCTGAGGGCGACCTTTCATGCGGAAGGCCAAGAAGGTCCCCTCCTCAATGATGCATGAGCGCACCTTCGATGAGGATTGGGATTTGATGTCAATCCACCTCCATTGGATATATGGTACCAATGCCCGCTATTCACGAAAAAATAAGCAAAAATATCCTATTTTAAGAATATGTTGAAAACAAAAAGGTAGGAGGACCTCTTGATGGCCCTCCATCAAGAGTAAAAAAAGATAGTAGACTAGGTTTCAACCCAATATCTACAATGTCATGTGAGTATATAATCCTATTGGCGATATGCTCCAACTGAAAGATGGATGGACACGGATCCAAAGTGAATTTGAAGATGTGGGCCGCCATTCCATAAAGATTAAAATAATCGATGCGATACTCCAATATGGTTCCACGGAAGAAGATTGAAACGATTTTATCGGACTATGACAAGGATAACCTCACGATTGCAACCTTGTGCTCCCATTCATCGTTGCAAATCTTCCACGGAGCCAGGAAAAAGGGTTTCAAAACCCTCGGAATAACCGTTAAGGACAACGTCAAGCATTATGACGCGTTCCCGTTGGCAAAGCCGGACGAGATCTTAAGGTTCAAGGACTTCGATGAGATGGTGGAATCCTCAGGGGAGCTTCTTGACAGGAACACCATCATCATCCCCCATGGGTCCTTCGTGGAATACATGGGCGCAAGGAAGTTCGAGAACCTTGAGATCCCCTCATATGGGAACAGGGCCGTCCTACAGTGGGAGTCCAGCAGGGAGATGCAAAGGACCTGGCTGACGTCCGCTGGGATCCCTATGCCTAAACTGGTCTCCGATGCAAAGAACATCAGCGAGGCGGTCATGGTCAAATACCATGGCGCCAAGGGAGGTAGGGGGTTCTTCATAGCAAAGGACTACCCTGACTTCAAAATGGGCATAGACTTGAGCCAACCCTATACGATACAGGAGTATTGCATGGGAACCAGGTACTACCTTCACTTCTTCTATGACCCGTTGAAGACGGACGGATACCAATGCAAGCATGGCGGGTCGCTGGAGCTCCTCTCCATAGACAGAAGGGACGAGAGCAACATAGATGAGATGTACAAGCTGGGCTCAATCGAGGATGCGAAGCGCAGAGGGCTGTATCCGTCATTCGTCGTCACAGGAAACACCCCTGTCGTCATCAGGGAGTCCCTCCTTCCAAAGGCATTCGAGATGGGTGAGGCGGCAGTCGCAAGGTCGTATGAGCTGTTCGGCGGCATGTGGGGCCCATTCTGCCTTGAGACCGTGGTCACGGATAAGCTGGAGTTCAAGGTGTTCGAGATATCCACAAGAATCGTCGCTGGAACGAACCCATTCATATCTGGGTCTCCCTATGCCGACCTTATCTACCCTGGCCTAAGCACAGGTGGCAGAATCGCCATGAACCTCGAAGAAGCCAAAAATGAGGATAGGCTGGAGCAACTTATCTCATAAGCCTAAAAATCATTATATATTTGTGACCTATGATGGAAAATCACATGGTGTCCAAGAGGATTCAAGACGTCCCTGCATCGAGTACGATTGCGCTTTCAAACCTAGTGAGTCAAATGAAGGCATCGGGGAAGGATGTCATCTCCTTTTCAATGGGCGAGCCTGATTTTGCAACGCCTTCCAATGTCGTGAACGCATGCATTGACTCACTCAACAAGGGATTCACCCACTACACCCCCTCGACAGGGATACCCGACCTCAAGAGGGCCATCTCCGAGCAGGCCGTCAACTTCAACAGGATCCCATGCACACCAAAGAACGTCCTGGTGACACCTTGCAAGCATGCGATATTCATGACCATGCTCGCAAACCTGAACCCAGGCGACGAGGTCATACTTCCAGATCCATCGTGGGTGTCCTATGAGGCATGCATCAGCGTTGCAGGTGGAAGGGCCGTGTACGTTCCAACCCACTTCGAAGAGGAGTTCGTCATAAATCCCGACTTAATCGCCAACGCCATAACCCCTAGGACGAAGATGATCATATTGAACTCCCCCTCGAACCCCACGGGCTGTGTGATTCCCAGGAGGACGCTCGAGCAGATTGCGAAGATAGCCATCGAGAACGACCTGATGGTACTCTCCGATGAGATATATGAGGGCATCATCTATGAGGGTGAGCACGTGTCAATGGCATCGTTGCCAGGGATGTTCGAGCGAACCATCACCGTTTCCGGGCTATCCAAGACGTATGCCATGACTGGATGGAGGCTTGGCTGGGCGATAGCCCCTGAGAAGGACATATGCCATCTTGACAAGCTGCAATCCCATTCCATATCCTGTTGCGTGTCCTTCGCACAGGCCGCGGGCGTGGAGGCCCTATCTGGAAGCCAGGACGCCAGGCTGTCATTCCTAAAGGAGTTCAAGGCGAGGAGGGACCTGGCCATCGACCTTATCGAAGAGATAGATGGCATGAGATGCAACGTTCCGAAGGGCGCATTCTACATATTCCCGAAATATGACAGGGACGTGAGCTCGAACGAGCTTTGCACAAAGATGCTTGAAGAGGCGCATGTGGCCGTCACCCCAGGATCCGCATTCGGACCCTGTGGGGAGGGATGCTTCAGAATCTCCTATGCCACCAGCGAGGACAACATCATCGAGGGCCTCTCCAGGATCAAGGGTTTCATGAGGAACAACTGAGCCTTTTCATACGGCCCAACGGTTGAAATATTTATAATCCCACACCCTATGGTGACGCATGGCGGATGTTGTTGGAAGAAAGGGACGGGTGATGATAGCGTGCGTCACATTCGAAACCATCAAGATCGTGGACCCGATCAGGTTCTATGCGGCCACTAAGGTCCATTTGATCTCATACATAAGGGATTCGAACAGTGAGAGGAGCAGGCCCTACAAGGAGTTCTATAGCCAGGTGTGCGAGATGATCTCCGACATAGACCCGAACATTCAGGTCGTGCAGCATCCAGACAACAGCGTCTCAAAGTTCGATCTGATGTTAAGGACCGTCCTTAACATAATCGAGGTCGAGAAGAGCCAGGATCCAAAGGCCGAGATATACATAAACACATCCGCAGGATCATCCGAGTACACCTCAGCAGCAACCATAGCCGCCATGATGAACCCTGGGACGATACCCTTCTCCGTCAACACCAGGGACTACACCATCGACTTGGATGGAGTCCGTAAGGCATACTATGACAATGGTGTGCCTGTGGGGCTCTCAAAGACCGTCTTCGATCCAAGGGAGCTCCCCATGTATCCCATAAGGATGCCCGACAAGAAGCTGGTCCTGGCATTGAGGGTGCTGGACAAGCTCAACAGGGAATGCCCCTCGAAGAAGATATCCAGCAGTCAGATGGTGGATAGGCTGAAGAGGCTGGACATCTGGTACAGAGGCACGGGAGAGAAGACCGAGAAGACCTCTGCCAAGCAAAACGAGGCCGTCTACTACCATAGGGACTTCGTGACGAAATGGGAGCAGGAGGGCTGGATTGAGAAGGACGAGTACCTCGATCGAAACGAATTGACGGATAAGGGCAGAAAGATCATAGAGACCTTTCACACATTGGAATCGGTTTGACGCCCCTGCTAGGTCCTGGAATCACCCTTCAAAATAATCCGTCTGATTGTCCCATACGTAGTCTGACACGGAATCCATCTCAAAGATTGCATTGCCTTGGGGCCGAACCATTCTGGACATTGCCGTGACATCTGCCATCATGTCCTTTCGCCTATCGTCATCCAAGAAGTCTATCGACCTTATCTTAAGGGACTCCCCTCCGATCCTTTTTGAGATTCGATCCAGGCATGCATCGTCTGCCATCACGACCGCATTGTCGAATCTGCCCAAGGATTCGGATATCCTCTCTGAAAGCCAATCCGGGAACCTCTCATAGACGTACGAGGAATAGTTTGGCATATCTATCGACATGTTCTGGACATACCTGTCGCCATGCAGGCACATCTCGCCTATCTCATCGAAGAGATCGTCCCTGCACATCTTGGACATCCTATCGAAGTGGGACTTCACGGCCTTCTTCTCCATAGGCTCCAAACCGCACCAGATCCCTTTCAGATATGCATCAAGGCTCATGCCTGTGCAGAACAGCTCCGAGTTCGTGAACCTGTACGAATGCAATGCGGTGAAGACATCCTCATTCATCACCGCCCCCATGGTGTCGAAAGCCCTTGAGTTGTTCATTAGCCTGAGCATCCTTATGGAGGCTATGCTCAGCTTGACCGCCTTGTCGTAAAGCAACGCGTCGTGAATATCCTCTCCGATGCTCATGAATATCGCATCCGGCCTCAATGCCCTTATGATGAAGTCTACATGCTCTGCTGATCGTACGGGAGCCTTGATTCCGATATACGTCACAAGAGCCATAGCTTTGATCACCCGTCTTCGTTGGACCTATTTATTGGACATCCTTGGATCCACTCCCCGTCATATCTCATGGAGCCATCGGGGGAGAACTCGATTCCGATCCCCTCCATAAGACCATCTTTGAAATCCCCCTCATACCATCCGCCGCCTGGCCAGGTCACCTTTCCCTTCCCAGTACGTACGTTGTCCAGGAACTCGCCCTCATAGACCGTGCCATCGGCCCATGTGAACGTCCCCCACCCATTCTTGCGGTCATCCAGGAACTCGCCCACGTACACATCTCCGTTTGGTAGGGACAGCCTGCCGTTGCCAGAGATCCTACCCATCGAAAAATCCCCCTTGTATAGGGTCCCGTCGACCCAGGAGAAGCTTCCAGAGCCATGCTCAATGAACTCGCCGTCCTGCTCTATCGCCTCTCCGACGTACGTCCCATCGGCATAGCCTATCGTTACGATGCTCACATGGAGCAGTAGGCATGCTAGGATATTTAATTGTTTAACCAAAATGTTTCATATTTGATAGATTATCCCTGCAGACATCATAATGCCCCTTGACATGGAGGATACCATAGGCAGGTTTGCAGCAGGGATTCGTTAAACGTATATCCTTCGCATGCATATGCCAATTGGATGAAGAAGAGGGATTTGGAGATGGCCTTGGAGAAGGTCCCGCCGTTCAAGGAGCCCGACCCGTCGTTGGAGCAGTATCAAACTCCATCGTCCATTGCGACCGACATACTCTTCGAGGCATATTCCCGTGGGGACGTCCAAGGCATGAAGGTCATAGACCTTGGGTGTGGCACAGGCATATTCTCAGTTGGGTCATCCATGCTCGGCGCATCCGAGGTCATTGGGTTCGATGTGTCCAAATCCGCCATAGACGTTGCAAATACGTTCATAAGGGGCAGATCATTGAGCATAGAGTACAGGAATATGGATGTCAAGGATGTGGAGGAGCAAGGGGACACCGTCTTCATGAACCCCCCCTTCGGATGCCAGACCAGAAGGGCGGATCGCATGTTCCTGGACAAATCCATGGAGATATCGGATTGCATCTATTCCCTTCACATGTCAAACACATTGGAGTTCGTAACGAGATATGTAGAGAAAAAGGGAAGAACGATCGATTTCACTAAAAGCTATAAGTATATTATCCCTCATACCTTCTCGTTCCATAAGAAAGAAAAACAGAGCATCGAAATCGTTTTAATAAATATTAGGTGAATCAATGACAAAGACAATGGTATTTCCAGGGGACGAGGTTGCAGTTGAGGAGGAGTACCTCGCCTCCGATGGCACATTCGCAGAGGATGGCAAGATATTCGCATCGCAGATCGGCACGCTCGTGCTTGATGACGAGAACTGCGTTGCAAAGGTCGTCACCCCCAACCCCCCTAACATTCTAAGGCCAGGGGACATAGTGTACGCCGTGGTATCCGACATAAGGACGTCCATGGCCACAGCAGACGTCATCTTGAAGAAGGGCAACGACAGGGGCATCGGGGGGGAGACCTATGCGACGATCCATGTGTCCAAGATCTCATCTGGATACACCGATGACGTATCCAAGGAGATGAGGAAGGGGGATCTTATAAGGGCCAGGGTATCTGCAACATCCCCATCCCTGCAGCTTACTACGAAGGATGACTCACTGGGAGTGATCAAGGCATTATGCGGAAACTGCAAGACCGTCTTGGAAAGGAGAGGCAGGATGCTTCACTGCCCGGAATGCAAGACCAACAACCCAAGGAAGCTGGCAATGGACTATGGGGATGTAAGGCCATGAAGGGCAAGGATTCCGACATAGAGGCAGAGGTGAAGGCCTTGAAGAACGAGGTCAACGAGCTTAAGGAGGTCGTCAAGGCCATGTACATCATGCTGATGAACGATGAGGGCGAAGACGAAGTGGACATGCGAAGGTACAACACATGAAGGTTCTGTGCCTGATATCCAACGGGATCGATTCTCCCGTTGCAGCATATGTCATGTCACAGGTCGGTGCGGAGCTGGTGCTGTTGCATATGGATAACAGGCCATATGCGGATGACGGTGCCATTGAGGTCGTAAAAATGAATGCCGCCAGGCTAAGGGAGGTCACGGGACAACCGGTTCCGCTATATGTGGCGAGCCATGGGCCGACCCAAGCGAGCATAAGGGATTCGTGTGATCCAGGATATCAATGCGTCATGTGCAAACGGGCGATGCAAAGGACGGCAAGGGAGCTTGCGAGGAGGCTTGGTTGCGTTGGGATCGTCATGGGGGACTCGCTTGGACAGGTGGCATCACAGACCTTAAGGAACATCAAGTTCGAGAACCACGACCTAGACTTCCCTGTGCTCAGGCCCTTGATCGGTTTGGACAAGCTTGAGATCGTGGACATATCCGAAAGGATCGGCACATATGGGATCTCAATAACCCCTGTCTGTGGATGCAGCCTGGTGCCTCAAAGGCCGATAACGGAGGCCAGCCTTGTAAAGCTACAAGGATATGATGAGGCCTCCAACTTAAGGGAAAACTATGAAAGGGCAGCCGAAGAGGCTGTGTTAATTTGAACCGTAAAATACGGGGCAGGAGTCTATCTCATCGTCATCATAGAGCATGTCCATGTTCACATTGGATATGTACCTTGCCTGCACCCTTGATATGTAAAGCATCCTGCTCCCGATCTTGATCCGAAGATCTGACTCTTTAGGTCTTTTCACAGATATCGGAACCAATGCAGGACCTAGGCAAGCGGTGCAGATCCTAAAGTCGCAATTTTTTGAGATTATGTAGTTCATCACATCCTCATCTACCGTAATATCACCATTCATCGGCATTGCATCACTTCTTCGCCCATACATCTGAACATATATAAACTTAAACTGAATCGAAATTCCAAAGGAAATACCGATATAATCCGATTGGGATTGAAAAGGCATCGTCGCTTTCCTCCTAGATGGATGTTTTTCGCCTCTTTCAATTCCTTCAAGTCTGAATTGAAAGCATTCCAGCCGAATATTCATCAAGTATTTTTTAAATACTTAATATGTAAAATATACTAAATTATAAATACTCCAAAATACCTTAACTAACATCATGAACAATGACTGCACAGTGTATAAGACAATGGACTATTTGGCTAAGAAATGGACCATAATGATCCTCTTGGAACTCTACAAAGGTGAGAGTTGGAAGAGGTTCAGCAAGATCAAGGAATCCATGAAGGACATAACCCCTAAGGTGCTCTCAGAAAGGTTAAAGGAGCTGGAGGCAGAGGGTCTGATCATGAAGAGGGTGAGTGCAACGGCGTTTCCAATGAAAAGCGAATATGCGCTTACAGAGATGGGCGTAGACCTGATAGATGCAATAAAGGAGATCAAGGTCTGGGCACTGAGATGGAAGGTCAACAATCCACAATGCGGTTGCATGGACTGCAGGGTTTGCGTCCTATGATCTAAAAAAACCTTGGGCCTCCCCGCACAGGTCATCTGTGAGGGAGGCATTCAGCTCTGGCATCGTATGAACCCTTCTATCCAGCAGTATTGCAAGGCCACGATCCGTTGGCGACCTTATCAATCGACCTATGGCCTGCCTCATCTTCCTCATTGTTGGAATCCTTGACGCGTACTCCCAACCATCCCCGAACCTCCTGTTGCAGTATCTTTGCAGCGCCTCATGCCTCATGGTTGGCCTTGGGTATGGGATCCCTACAATTATCGCAACCTCCATATCATCCCCTGGAAAGTCCAGGCCTTCGCTTATCCTCCCACCGGTTATTGCGAGCAATATCCCTGCCTTTGACCTCCTGAATGAGTCGACCTCTCCCATGAGCTCGATCTGGGACATACCACGTCTTTCGATGAACAGATCCCTCTTCACCCCGTTCATGAACCCTGATCCAATGGCCCGATCCATAATCGAATATGACGGGAAGAATATGGCCGTGTTCCTTTCGATGGATCCAATGACGCCTAGGACATGTTCCAAGATCATCTCAAACATGCCATTCTCCCCATTCAGCTCCTCATACTTCGAAGACACGTCATCAACATAAACGACCTTCAGGTTCTCCTTTGGGAATGGGGATGGAAACCTGTGGCAATCGTAATTATGCAGGCCTATCTCCGTGGCGAAGGACTCGAGCGGTTCCAGCGTTCCAGACATGAGCACTGTGGACCTTGAGGTCCTTAATGGGTCTGCTGCAATGCTAGGATCAAGGCAGTATGATTGGAACCATGGGTTCTCACCTCCATTTATCAAGCACACATGGGAGTCCTCGTCCGTGGACATCCACTCTTGAAGGAACGCTCCGAACGATCCGATGTAGGATCGAGGAAGCTTTTTCCTAGACTTCTTCTCATTCCTTACTGTCTCTCCGATGTCCAACAGTCCCTTCACCATGGTTCCAATGGACCTCGATGATGCCCGCATCCGGTACATCAACTCCTCTTGCAGAAAGTATGGGGGAACTATTCCATCCTCATCTACAAGATACTCTGAAAGGGCATGGTCCATGCAGTCCTTGAACACGGATATCACATCGGTGACCTTGGTTCCATCCAAAATCATTGGATCGTTCCACTCCCTCGCCTCCCTTTCTGCCAATGACAGTGCCATGGAGGTGTACTCTATGGTCATGACCTCCCTAAGGTAGCTGGTTAGGTTGTGCGCCTCGTCAATAATAAGCACGCAATTCGATAATGGCACGCCAACCCATTGAATGAAGTGCATCCTGACCTGTGGCATGAATATGAATGGGTATGGCACCGTGATTACATCGGCAGATGGCAACAGGGCCTTGGCAAGCTCATAGTAACAGAATCCATGCAGATGGCAATACCCCATGAACTCCTCAGGGGTTGGGTGCTCCCTTTTGAAGAATTCCAGCACCTCACCTATGTTCGCCCTCTGGGCATTTGCAAAGAACTCGCAGGCAGGACCATGCCCCTCGTCCTTCTTGAACTCGGAGCAAAGCCTCGAAAGCTCGTCGGAGGTTCCATTCCTCAACTCCAGGTCATCCCTCATCATCGGACATGATGCAGGGTCTCTGCCCTGGATCCCTATGCAGACGATGCTCCTCCTCTTGGATATCTCCCTTACCTCGCGGATCACCTGCTTCTGTTGCGACTTGGTCCTTGTAAGGTATATCAGCTTGGAACCTGTGCCTAGGATTGCCTCCAGAGCGCCCGTCAACGATACGATCGTCTTCCCAGTCCCGGTTCCAGACTCGAGCACCAACGACCGCCTATGTGACACGGAATCCCTTATGGCATCCACTATGTCCCTTTGGTTCCCCTGATACTCATAGGGAAATAGCTCCATGCTCAGGAGCTTCTTGACCAGATGTCATCTGGGAGATCGGCATATGGGGAGTCCTGCTGCTGCTTCTCCTCCGTCTCGTTGCCCTGAGGCTGCATCATCTTGGCGATCCTGTCCTTTCTGAACATCCAATAGTGGATCCTCCACTCCCTGCCGTCGAAAAGCGTCGTCTCCTCCCTTTCCGTGGTGAGTATTCCTGCATCCTCCAGCATATAGAACGCATCCCTGTCCTCAGGCTCCAGGACGTTGTCTATTATCCTGTCTGAGAACCCAAAGAAGTTCAACACATGTCTTGCAAGGTCATATGCCTGCTCATGTTGCATCCCGATGCCATCGTTGACACTGTTCTGAATCGCAGTGCCGAGCCTCTCTATCGTAATCAGTTCGTCCATCTCAGTTCTCCACCAGATCCACGAATCTCACCTTCTTGCTTCCTGCCACGGACCCAAGCTCCGCGATTATCGCAGATGGCACGGATTGATCCACGGTGACCACCATCAATGCATCGGACCCCAGTCTGCTGACGGCCATTTGGGCTATGTTTATCCCGCCCTTTCCAAGCACGGTGCCTACTGCGCCTATGACCCCAGGGGCATCGACGTAGGAGACGAAAAGCATGTCGCCTGACATTGGGACGTCGAAGCTGAACCTGTTATAGCCGACCAATCTGGGGGATTCGCCGAATGCGGTCCCACGGATGGTCGTTTGTGATCCAGCCGACCTTATTCCGATCTCGATCATGTTGGAGTACTCCCCCGACCTCTCGACGAAGGACTCCTTTATCGTCATTCCCTTCTGCTTTGCGATGGGCAATGCGTTGATCATGTTGGCATTGTCCGCGCCGACTATGTTCTTTATTATTCCGATCACGGCAGACACGGTCAACAGCTTGGTCTGTTTCTTCGACAGCTCCCCATGGTATGTGACCTCCAACTCCCCTATCGGATTGTTGCCGTTGATCTGGTGGATGAACGTCCCCATGCGCTCTGCCAGCTCAAAATATGGCTGGGTCTCTGGATCGAGCGTTCCACGTGGGGCGTTTATCGCATTTGTGATCACACCATCCTTGAGGTATTTCACGGCAGCCTCGGCCACCTCTATTGATACTCTCTCTTGGGCCTCTATCGTGCTTGCACCCAAATGTGGGGTGGTCACCAGGTTGTCCAACTCCAAAAGGACCTTGTCCTCCTCGTTCAAAGGCTCGTTGCACCACACGTCGAATGCCGCACCTGCTATGATGCCCTCCTTCAATGCAGTGTACAATGCCTTCTCGTTGACTATGCCTCCACGTGCGACGTTGGCTATCCTGACGTTCGGCTTCATCATCTTGAATTGTGGAAGGTCGATCATGTTCCTTGTCTCGGGAAGCAAAGGCGTATGGATCGTCATGAAGTCTGCGATCCCTATGACCTCCTCGAACGTCGTCAGCCTGACGCCTATCTCATCTGCAACCTCCTTTGGAAGGAATGGGTCATATCCGACTAGGGTCATGTTGAATGCCTTCATCCTCTTGGCAACCTCCCCCCCTACCCTTCCGACACCGACTATTCCAAGAACCTTTCCATTCATCTCCACGCCGGTGTACTTCGACCTTTTCCACTCCCCCTTATGCATCGAGTCATGGGCGAATGGTATGTTCCTTGCAAGGGACAACAGCATTGCACAGGAGTGCTCTGCGGCTGATAGGATGTTTGCAGCAGGGGTGTTCATGACCATTATCCCCTTCTCAGTGGCATATGGGAC
>JGI996J12353_1000208_pt1 | contig 16847 bp, 20 predicted proteins | sample IntmicLarv5ML5BL_FD_12353 | JGI IMG/M metagenome (IMG submission 12353) | reverse complement strand
AGCACCTGCGCCAGCTACACCAGCACCAGCGGCGCCAACACCAGCACCAGCACCTGCAGCACCAGTTAATATGGGAACTAGAGAAGCAATCGTTCAATATTCAATGCAATTTTTAGGAAATCCATATGTATGGGGCGGAACAAGTTTGACAAATGGAGCGGATTGTTCAGGATTTACACTTTCGTTATTTGCCCAGTTTGGCATTGGTTTACCAAGAGTAGCACAAGCACAGGCTTATAGTGGTGGTGGAAGACATGTATCTTTAGATCAAATTCAACCAGGTGATTTATTATTCTATGGTAGTGCAAGTAATATCGGACACGTTGCTATGTATATTGGAAACGGTCAAATAATACATGCAAGTGATGAAACAACAGGTATTGTAATTTCTAGTTATAATTACAGACAACCAGTTTGTGCAGTAAATTATATCGATTAATAATATAATGAAGAATGATCCCCCTATATTTTTGAGAATATAGGGGGATTTTAAATGTAAAAAAAGGGTAAATTAGAAATTAGGCAGAGCCGTATACAATTTGCACAAAAAGAGTCGAAAAAGGGAGAATATAATCTGAGTTGATTGAATGTTATCAACATTATTTATCCACACAAAAAAAACTGGAATTAGCGTGAAATAGGAGTTATACACGAAGTTATACACATTATCCACATTTTTCGGATAAAAAAAGGGTGGTTTACATTTGAATTATTAGAACGAGCGTTTTGTTCACAAGTAATAAATCGTACTTATCCACCAAAAAAATCAGAAAAACTATTGACTTTTATAAAGTCAAAATATAGTCGAAAATGTCGAAAAGAGTAAGTAATTTTTTGATAATTTAATAAAGTGTCATGTTTTTGGACAAAATATAGAAAAAATATTAATTAATTAATTTAGTATAAGGTGAATGCTTGCATTTCGGACAAAAAAAACCTATAATTAGCAATGGATTTATTTTAAAGAATAATATAGTGGATAGGGGTACATATGAGATTAAGAAATATAACTGGTTCTGAGGAGAAAATTGAGAAGCATGAATTTGTAATTAATGAGTATGTTGAAAAAAAGGGTAACTGGGGGCAAGTTTTTGGAAATGAACAGCCAATAAGAATAGAAGTTGGAATGGGAAAAGGGAAATTCATCAGTCAGATGGCGAAAGAAAATCCCAATATCAATTTCATTGGGATTGAAAAATATTCAAGTGTACTGGTACGTGCCTTGGACAAGCGGCCAGAGCAGTTAGAGAACTTGTATTATCTTTGTATTGATGCGAGAGAATTGCCAGATGTTTTTGCTGAAGGTGAAATAGATAAAATATATTTGAATTTTTCAGACCCTTGGCCAAAGGATAGACATGCGAAAAGAAGATTGACATCGAGACAATTTTTAGAAAAATATATAAGTATTTTAAAAGAGAATGGAAAAATAGAATTTAAAACAGATAATAGGAACTTATTTGAATTTTCATTGGAGGAAGTGGTTGCCGCTAATTGGATTTTGGAGGCTCATACATTTGACCTACATAATGATAAGAGGCTAGTGGCAGGGAATATAATGACGGAATATGAAGAGAAGTTTTCAAGTAGGGGGAATCCTATTTGTAAGTTGATTATGAAGAAGCCACTTTGAGGAATAATGAGAAATGGTTATCTTTTAGGCATATTAAGAAAAAAGCTACATAAACTTGCAAAAAGTGGGTGAATATATGGCACCTAAAAAAAATAGCAGTATTCAGAATATGGTGAATGGTCTAAAGTATGAGAAGCCTAACAGCATAAAAAGATTGAAAAGTTTTAAGAAGTCATATGACGAGTTGGCGAAGGTATTGAGTGGAAAAAAGAAAGATAGCAAGTAGAAATATAAATTTTCTTTTTTCATGGGTGTGTTGTACTGATTGTGTTCTAGTTTTTCACTGATGGAGGAGATGCACTGGGATACGGAGTTATGTATCTTTGGGTGCTACTCCCTGTTACAACACTTGTTCTGTCAGTACTAATCGGGCGAAATGACTATTGGGAAAAATTGAAAGGGTTGTCCACAATCATATTTGGTGTGATGTATATGCTTGCTGAATATGCAGCCCATGATTAAAAGCCCAAATACTGTATGATTATTGACGTTAGACAGCTTTGGGACAAATTGTCTCGAAATTGCAAGGATGGTGTCTAAAAATTGCTAAAAATTCTTAAATTAATGCTTGATTTTACATTTTTCTTATTATATAATTACCTTTGCATTGATTTTTGAATATGCGCCATTAGCTCAGCTGGTAGAGCAGTAGACTCTTAATCTATTTGTCCCGGGTTCGAACCCCTGATGGCGCACTGAAAGCACTAATTTTGCAGACGTAAGAGCTGTGGGGTTGGTGCTTTTTTATGTGTGTGAATTGGTTGTGAGTAGTATTTGAGGCAGTTATTGAAGAGAAGAATACTTGAAAGCATCTTTAAGAGATGGCTTTTGTAGGGGATGCAACCATATAATCAAGATTATTGTGGGTTGTTATAGAATTTCCAAACAATTCTGATAATAGAAAAAACGCAAGAAAGTATTCGCTTTCCTACGTTTTAACCGGTTATATAATTTTACCTATCCCCATAATGTGAGCCACATTGAATGATTTCTATATAATTATCCTTGATGCGGTAAACAAGTCTATTTGTTTCATCAATACGACGTGATCACCAACCTGAAAGGTCATTTCTTAGCGGTTCTGGTTTACCAATTCCCTCATGACCATTACGGTCAATGTCTTTAATCAGTTTCAAAATTCGCTTTGATGTCTTTTTGTCCTGTGTTTGCTAATATTCAAAGTCTTCCCATGCTTCATCTGACCAAGATTTAATCATCTAAATTTATCTCTCGAATAGTTCCGCCAGTAGTCTGCATTTGATGAATGGATTGTTGTAATCTTGCCATGTTTTCTGAGCTATAAAAAGGGTCAGTTTTTACCACGAAAGGGAGTTGTTGTTCTCGTAAAACTGCTTTGACAAACATATTTACAGCAGTAGAAACATTCATTCCGGTTTCATTACAAAAAGTTTCAAAGTTCTTTTTATCTGTTTCATCAATACGAACACTTAAATTTGCGTGAGCCATTTTTCTAACCTCCTTTATATTATATAGTAACATTATATAACGCGTAGTAATACAATGTCAATATATTATATGCTGGAAAGTTAAAAATATGTATTCATAAATGGTCATGTTTCAAGATGTATTCAGTTGATTTTTTGCAATAATTAGAATTTGAAAAAAATAATAAGCATTATTCTGAAAAGAGGGGATGAACACTTGAAAGAATCTTTGAGAGGTGGACTTCGTAGCGGGCTTAGTGGTTGGTATTTTTTTATGTGGTGAGAGGGCTATACTTTTGTATTTGAATTTGATATATTAATACTTAAATAGAGTGAGTGAGAAATAAGAAGTCGAGGTGTAAAGATGAAAGTAGATTTTTATGATTCTGTTGAAGATGAATTGCTTGAATTTGCAGTAATCATTTCAAAGTCGAATGGGAAATGGGTAGTTTGTAAGCATAAAGAAAGAACCACATTTGAAATTCCTGGCGGACATCGTGAAGTCTTGGAAACAATCGAGCAAACAGGGCACAGGGAACTTTATGAAGAGACAGGCGCAATAGATTATATATTAAAGCCAATCTGCGTATATTCTGTGACGGAAACTGACAATAACGACCGTATTATTGCCAAAAGATATGGGATGCTTTTTTTAGCGGATATCTTTTCCTTTGAGAAGCAACTTTATAATGAAATTGAAAGCATTTCTTTATTGAGTGCTTTCCCCGATAATTGGACATATCCATTGATTCAGCCAAAATTAATTGCAGAGGCACAAAGAAGAAAGATGATTTAATACCATTTTGTCTAAATGTATTAAATGGTAAATTTTCATATTGACAGGAAATTACTATGCAAGATAAAATCAAAGGAGCGTACAAACAATCCAAGAATATCTATGATGACGTTTTGACACAGAACAAATGGTGATCAAAGATGTATATCCGTTTATTTTGGGGTGTGGATGATATCGAAATCACCGAAAAACTATTAAAAATGCTGCCAAATGATTTTGCCGGTTCGTTGTTGGATGTTCCCAGTGGTTCTGGAAGTGTAGCTAGATATATAAACGAGAATTTTTTGCAATGAGGATAAAAATATGTTTACAATCAGATATGTTTGCGAAGAGGATAAAGAATTTTGGTATACGCTTGATAAGCATTTAAGCATAAATGAATTTATTCTAAAATGCCGTGATAAACGTGGGTACATTATTAGTGATAATGAAATGCCAATCGGAATAATGAGGTATAACTTATTCTGGGATATGGTTCCTTTTCTTACGTTCATCTATATAGATGATGCTCGTCAGAATAAAGGATTTGGCAAAAAAGCAGTGTTTTATTGGGAAAATGAAATGCGTAATCTTGGATATGAAATGCTTATGACTTCAACACAGGCTAATGAGGAAGCACAGCATTTTTACAGAAAACTGGGATATATAGATAGAGGCGGTATTTTTTTGGATAACACTCCGTTTGAACAACCGCAAGAAATGTTATTAATAAAAGTTCTTTAGATAGTTATTGTCTAGGAAATATTAGCGGAAGAATCGATATTGTCTAATTAGATTATCACCGATTAGACCAACAAATTCAGTTTGCAAAGGGGAATGTATATGTCTAAGAAAAGAGGAGAGTTATCAACAAAAAATAGAAAAGTAGTTTTCTTATGCTTTTCGCTTATTTGCTTCGTTGCGGCGGGGGTCTGCATTATTGTGAATATAGCGATTGAACGGCAAATCACATGGGCGGCATATCCGCTTATTTCGCTTCTACTCGGATGGGCAGTATTCTCACCAGTACTCGTAAAAAAGCACGGGATTGTGTTGTCTTTATGTTCATTAACGTTGTTGTGCTTGCCTTACCTGTATTTTCTGAGCGGAATTACGCCAGTGACGGACTGGTTTATGCCGCTTGGATTACCGTCGGCTGTCATTGGAGTTGTTTCAATCTGGGTGATATTTCTTTTGTTCCAATTTGTAAAAATAAGCGATTGGTACAAGGTGGCAATTTCAACACTTTGGCTTGGTGTTATTACCGACCCAATTTTTGAATACTTTTTGAATATATATTTGGGCGACGATCCGCTTTACTGGGATAGGATATTAAGCATGTTCGCATGCATCGTTGTTGCGTCGGTATTCGGAATAATAGGCTACGGCAAATCGAAAGCAAATAAACGATGAAAGGGATGTGCAGTATGATACCTATATACCTTTGTGATGATGATAAAAACGTATTACATACACTTTCCACAATAGTCAAGAATAGTATCGCAATACAAGATTATGATATGAAACTGCTCTGTACTACGACGAACCCACTGGAATTGATAGAAAGAGTAAAAGAGAATAACCAAAGGTCAATTTATTTTTTAGATGTGGATTTAAGACATGAAAAATATGATGGTTTTACTTTAGCAAAACAAATCCGCAAGCTTGATACAAGGGGCTTTATTATCTTTGTGACAACACACGAAGAATTGATGTTTGAAACCTTTAAGTACCGATTAGAAGCTATGAGTTATTTAATCAAAGATGATTTTTTACTGGAGAAACAAATACGTCATTGTTTAGATGATATTCACAATTTGGTTATTGCCGAGAGCAAGGAAGTAAATAGTTATTATACGGTTCGTGTTGCGGATCATACTTACCAGCTTCTGGTAAAGGATATTTTGTATTTTGAAACGTCCACAAATAGCCACCATATAGCGGTTCATATGGCAAATCGCAGACTGGAATTTAGAGGCAACCTAACAGCAGTGGAAAAGGAACTTGGTGTATCGTTTTTACGGATTCATCGCTCCTTTTTAGTGAATAGTCAGCATGTTGCTTGTGTGAGTAATACAGAAAATGCAATTACATTAGATAATGGGACTACTTGCTTCTTGTCACGTAAAGGCAAACGGTTATTAAAAGAGCAAGGAATATTATAGTGGGAGGTGGAGTGTGCGTTTTTTTGAATTATTAGTGGCAAATTATGTCGGTCAATTTATAGTTGCAATATCCGCATTATATATAATATATACTCTATTGAATAAAAAAATTCGATTGACAAAGCATTTGATGCTATTCTATCCTATTGTTATGTTGTGTTATGTTCTACTCATCATGGCGGTAATATATCCAGAAGTACAAAAATATGGAGGTTTTGGTGTTGAAATACATATAGTGACAAAGATTCTTGGTTTGATTGTATTATTCTCAATTTCAGTATATCTATTGGGAAAAAAGCTGGCAGGAAAAATCTTCAACAGCTTGCCCATTACTTTAGCAATACAAATGATGAGTAATTCTCTACTCCTAAGTCTGATAGACTCATTTACAAATCTTACGGTTTTTTGGTGGTATGTTATAGGGACGAGTTTAACCTGTGTTATGGCCATTCTATTCCTGTTTTTAGTTTCCAAAACTAAATTAATCAATTATTGTAGAGAAATGATAGAACCATCTCATGTATCATTTATCATCACTTCAATATATCTTGTCGCTTCATTAGTGCTTGAGTACAATACTTTGCATGAGGATAATAGCATCTCTTTTAATGAAGCAATGCTTGTTCTGGCAGTTGGTTACATTATCCTTTTTTTCAGTATCGCCATATTTTCAAGGGAATTTTTCAACAAAAGAGAACGAAAGCAATTAGAATTGCTATTGCTACAACATCAACTTTACACAAACCGTTTAGAAAATATCCAGCAAGACTTACGATTATTTCAACATGACTACAAAAACATGGTTGCTGGTCTGTATGCACAGGCTGATGCGGGCAATACTCAAGCAGTAAAAGATTACATTAATGGGAAGATTTTGAATATCAATGATGATGTTCAAAATGATATACGCCAAACAAACCAACTTGTGAAGATTACCAATATGGAACTAAGGGGCTTATTGCTTGTGAAGCTCATAGAAGCTAAGAAAGCTGATGTTACAATAGATTTGGAAGTACTTTATGAAGTAGGGAGAATCACCATTGATACAAGTGATTTAATGCGAATAATGGGTATCTTGCTCGACAATGCAATNGAAGAAGCACAAACAACAGTTATGAAAAATGTATCGGTAATTATATTACAGGAAGATGATAAAATGNCGATTATGGTCAAGAATGACATTTGCACAAGCGTGGACATGTCAAATATTTGGAAGAGTGGTTATTCAACTAAGGGCAAGAATCGAGGCTTGGGGTTAAGTAGTTACCAGAAGATATTAAATAACTACGATAATACCTTTTGTGAAACGAAGATAGAGGACAAGCAGTTTATACAAATATTGGTTATTACCTAAGGAGTACCGACAGGGGGAATCGCAATGAGTTTTTTTGAATTATTGACGCATAATTATATCAGCATATTTATAATAGGCATTATAACTTTATATACAGTGTATATATTACTAGATATAAAAAATAAACAAACAAGACGTCTGTTATTATCATATCCACTATTTATCGGAATAGTTTGCTTGATAGGTACGGTCATAACCTATCCAGAGGTTCAACGTGCTGGAAAATATGGCGCGGAATTCTTTGTGGTAGTTACCTCTATGAGATTAAGTATGAATATTTTATATTGTATGTACATTTTTGGAAGTGAATACATTAAAAAGATTTTTCTTGGGGTGGTGATTGCCACAGCTATAGAAAGAATACGTGATTCTATAGGATTATTTGTACTCTACTCTTGCATCCCATCCAACTTTCGTGGTGCTTTAGTAGATATAGTGACAGTGGTATTACTTTCAGCGATGGCAATTATATGTATCTACTTGGCTTCTAAGACGAAAATTATTATTTACTTTAGAGAACTATTAAAAATAAAAAATATAGCGGTATTTATTACTTTGCTCTACTTAATTTTCTATCTTGGTTTTGAATATCATTCACTAAGTAGTGGCATATATGTGCAAGGAGCCCTCCTAGGAGCGGTGATTTTTCTTATTGTTATTATGGGCATGGGTATGATTTTGAGAGAGCTTTTCAATAAGAGGCAACTCCAACAATCAGAAGCGCTATTGCTACAACACCAACTTTACGTAAATCGCCTAGAAAATATCCAACAAGAACTACGAATGTTCCAGCATGATTATAAAAATATCATAGCTGGTCTATATGCAAGTGCAGACGAGGGCAACACTCAAGCGGTGAAAAAATACATTGATAGTAAGATTTTGAATATTGATGATGATGTTCAAAATGATATACGTCAAACAAACCAATTCATAAAAATCATCAACATGGGGCTAAAGGGATTATTACTTGTGAAGCTAGTGGAAGCCAAGAAAGCGGATGTTACAATAGATTTGGAAGTGCTTTATGAAGTGGAGAAAATCGCCATTGATACAAGTGACTTAATGAGGATAATGGGTATCTTGTTTGATAATGCAATCGAAGAAGCACAAACCACAGCTACGAAGAATGTATCGGTAGTTATATTACAAGAAGATGATAAAACGACGATTATGGTCAAGAATGACATTTGCACAAGCGTGGATATGTCAAATATTTGGAAGAGCGGTTATTCAACTAAGGGCACAAATCGGGGCTTGGGGTTAAGTAGTTACCAGAAGATATTAAACAACTATGATAATGTCTTTTGTGAAACGAGGATAGAGGACAAGCAGTTTATACAAATATTGGTTATTACCTAAGGAGTACCGAGTTGGTGCTTCTTTTTTTGTCAAACTGGACACTATATGAACTATTTAGGCTAAAAATGATATTTAGCAAAGGATATTTGCTATATTAAGGGAAGATAAAGAGAGTGAGAGGGGGGAGAGGGTAATATGGATATTGGTATTCTAATCAAAGTACTATTTGTTGTAATAATGATGTTTTTAAGTGGTAATTTCGTAAGGAGCAAAAAGACTAGAGAAACCTTTGCTGGATCAAGCTACATTGTATTTTGTTTATTAGTTTTAGGTGGTGTTATAGAACTCGCTAATCGTTTCGCACCTATAAATATTTCGTTCAACATCACATTGTTAGATATTTTAGGTTTGTGGGCGGTAATATATATTGTGGGATTTTTCGTATATAGAAAGAGGGGGATTTAGTATGAAAGAACTGATTAAATTAAATCGTATTTCAAAGATATTTGGTGGTAAAACGGCCTTGAAAGATATTACGATTAGTTTGCATGAAGGAGAGATTTTAGGTTTTTTAGGACCAAGTGGGGCGGGTAAGACTACGACGATTAAAATTATTACTGGACAGTTAATACAGACAAGAGGTGAAGCATTTGTATTAGGCAGTAATTGCAATAAGATTAATGAGGATATTTACAAGCAAATTGGTATTGTAACGGATTCCAGTGGCATTTATGAAGAATTCAGCGTATATGAAAATTTGAAATTATTTTGTGAAATTTTAGGTGTTCATGAAGCTAGAATAGACGAATTATTAGGTAGAGTTGGACTAACAGAGCAGAAAAAGCAACTGGCAGGAAAATTATCCAAAGGACAAACACAAAGATTAGTGCTTGCTAGAAGTGTTTTGCACAAACCGAAAGTGCTATTTTTGGATGAACCTACAAGTGGGCTGGATCCCTCAACAACACTGGAAATCCATAAATTATTATTGGAATTAAAAAAAGAAGGAATGGGAATTTTCTTGACTACACATAATATGGAAGAAGCTACGAAACTGTGCAAAAAGGTTGCATTGCTAAATGACGGGCTCATTGTTGAATATGGAGAACCCCAAGAGCTTTGTATTAGGTACAATACGGACAAAAAATATAAGCTGGTGCTTGATGATGGCACAATCCTAACTCTGGAGCAAAATAAAGAAGATCTTGCGAAGATGAACGAACTATTATTTATGGATAAAGTGAGCTCATTACATTCATGTGAACCAACACTTGAAAATGTATTTTTACAAGTTACAGGGAGGGAATTACAATGAAAATATCTATGAGAAAACTAAAGGCAATTACGAAGTTCAAATTCAAAGAATTGCTAAAAAACAAAACCTTTTTAACATCAGCACTCGTAATCATTGGAATGACAGTTGCATTCAAATACATATATACAAGTATAATAAATGAAAATAACGCACCGGTTAATGTTGCTTCCGGTATGGCATTAGATATAGGTATCACGATGAGTATGTGTATGTTGACCTTGATGATACCTGCGACATTGCTTGCAAAGGATAAGGAGAAAAACACTTTAAGAACCTTAATGACATCTTCTGTAAATGCAGTTGAATATTTTTTGGGCAGTATGATTCCAGTTATCGTTCTAGGGTTCCTGATTAATATTCTAATCTTATTTATCAGCGGAATTCCGTTAGCAACAATCAATTTACCTTTATTTCTGTTTGTGATTTTAATTGGGAATATTACAAGTTGTGTTTTAGGAATGACGATAGGTTTATTTTCTAAAAACCAAATGGCCGCATCTAATCTAATCACACCAGTTATGTTGGTGGTGATGATGGTGCCGATGTTTTCAAAAATGATAGAAGGGCTTCAAGGCATTTCTAAATTTATCTATTCAGGAGTTATTTCCAATATGATAAGTGCTTACACAATGGGAGAAAGCTATTCATTGAACTTGCAAAGTATTATTGTTCTTTTTGGTCAAATTATAGCAGTGATTGTTCTGTTCATAGTGATTTTTAAGAAAAACGGATTTGAGAAAGATTAAAAAGTGATTTGTTCATAACGAAAAATACTACCGCCTTGATAAATTCTTAATGGTAGTGACTGACAATATGACCAAAACAGTAACTTGACAAAAGAATTTTAGGCTTTCGTTCAGAGCAAGATAACCGCTGAAAAAACGAGGAATAGAGCTGTAAACTCCATTCCCCGTTTTTGTATTTCTCATTTCTACCTAAAGTACAGTTTTCTATGCTTTTGAAAAATCATCTTTTCCTACACTGCAAAGCGGACATAGAAAATCATCGGGAATATCCTCCCATTTTGTCTCAGGTTGAATTCCGTGCTCAGGTTCTCCTACAGTTTCATCGTATTCATACCCACACACATCACAAATATACTTCATATTTGTAGCTCTCCTTTCTCGCTATTCGTTTATTAAACAGGCTCGAAGCTTTCCGTGCCGTGTTTGCACAAGGGACAAATAAAATCATTTGGCAATGAAGAATCTTCATATATATATCCACATATTTTACAGACAAAGCCTTTTTTATAGTTTTTTTGCGTTTTCGGCTTGATATTATCAGAGTAATATTGATATGTCATACTTGAAGCGTCTGAGAGTGAAACGGTTTGTGTAATATCAGCGACAAATAGTGTATGAGTTCCATAGTCAAAAGATTCGATTATTTTAGCTGAAATCACACCATTGGTATACTCTGGAACATAGCGGATACCATTTGGGGTTCGTGTATTGTAATTAGAACCTGTAAATTTATCAGTATCTCTTCCACTTTGAAAGCCAAATTGTTCAAAGACTTCATAAGGTGTGCTTTCAGTTAAGATGGACAGATTAAATTCCCCTGTTTGCAATATTATATCATGTGTGAAATTAGATTTATTTACTGCAATGGATATTTTGGGTGGTGACATTGTTATCTGTGTGGCGGTATTGATAATGCAACCATTATCTTTATCATCATATTTAGCTGTTAATATAAATACCCCATAAGTTAGCTTAAACATTGTAGCAGGTTCAATTACAGTCGCTTTTTTTGCGCTATTTTGATTATGTTTTGCTTGAACTAAGAAATCAGCAGAAATTGTGTTTACCATAGAAGCAATATCCGTAAGCTGTTCTGCTTTTAAGCTAGATTTTATGCTTATCTTATTTTCGAGAATCTTAATATTTTTGCATTTTTCTAACTTTTCACGAATCAAGCTACCGCTGGTTGCGGCCCAAGAGCCATTTTCTATTATAGCAACAGTTCGGTTCTGAATGTTGTGCGAAGTAAGGTCATTAATTAAGGCCTCCATCGTAATAAAAATTCCTGCATTGTAGGTTGTAGATGCAAATACCAGATGACTCCACTGAAATGCCGCTGCGACAATTTCAGAAGCCGGTGTTACGGAAACATCAAACATAACTGTTTTTATTCCATAATCTCGTAATCGGCATGCGAGAATTTCTGCAGCATTTTCTGTGTTTCCATAAACGGACGCATAAGCAATCATAACTCCGTGCTCTTCTGGCTCATAGTTGCTCCAAAGCATATATTTTGAAATGATTTCATTTAGGTTTTTTCGCCATACAAAGCCATGAAGAGGACATATCATATTGATTTCTAAAGCAGATGCTTTGTTAAGTAGAGATTGAACCTGTACTCCATATTTTCCTACTATATTTGCATAATAGCGTCTTGCTTCATCCATGTAATCTTTTGTAAAATCCACCTCATCAGCGAATATTGCACCATTGAGTGCACCAAAACAGCCAAACGCATCAGCAGAAAAAAGCACCTTATCAGTGGCATCATATGTCACCATAACTTCGGGCCAATGAACCATTGGTGCCATAATAAAGTGGAGTGTATGTTTTCCGGTATTTAGTGTATCATTCTCTTTAACAATATAAGCACGCGCTTCTACATCAAAGTCATAAAATTGCTTGATAAAAGCCAGTATTTTGGAGTTGCATACGATCTTCATGTTTGGATACAGGGAAACCAATTCCCAGAGTGCAGCAGAATGATCTGGCTCCATATGCTGTATTACAAGATAGTCCAGTTCTCTACCTCCCAAAACATTAATAATGTTTTCTATAAATCTTTGTTGTACGGCTTTATCAACGGTATCAAACAATACTGTTTTCTCATCATTCAAAAAGTATGAATTGTAAGATACACCAGCCGGAACGGAATAAACACCCTCAAACATTGCCAGTCGCCGATCATTTGAACCAACCCAAAGCAAATCATCTGTTATTTTTTTTACGCAATACATTTATTATAGCCTCCCTCTGTGAATTATTGATGTTGATATAAATATATTTCAGTAGTATACTCACTTTAAAACAAAAGAAATACTTTTTCACAGCATTCTTTTTAAGTCCAGCATCGGTTTCAAGTGCAACTTAATTTTTGTTTCTTAAATTAAGCATATCAAATCAGAAAAGATTTGTCTAACAAAAAAAGATTTATTACCTATTGATAATTAGAACTAATTGCAATACAATATACTTCATGGCATAAATTTATCTTAGGAGAAAACAAACATGCAAAGAAAAACAATACAGCGGCAAATTATTTTAGATACACTCAAGAACTTTAGTACACATCCTACTGTTGATGAACTATATTTAGAAATTCAAAAAATACACCCCGCTATCAGTAAAACAACTATTTATCGAAATTTACGACAGCTTGCTCAAGGCGGAGAAATAGGTCAAGTGGCACTAACGAATGATGTAGAAAGATATGATAAACGAACGGAGCATCACTATCACTTTCAATGTAAAGAGTGTAAAGCGTTATTTGATGTAGATGTTGCTTCTATTCAAGGTATCAATGAAAAAGTAGAGGAAAAACATGGTTTTCAGGTCGATGAGCATAATATTCTATTTAAGGGGATTTGCTTGCGATGTAAGAAAAATCAGTAAATATACACTATGTTAGATAGAGATATCTACTATTTATCGTCCTCAAAAAAAAGGAAGCGCCAACGAAGTTGGCATTTACTTTTTCTGGGACGATACTGACAGAACCAAAAATAACACGAAGTGTTATGACAGTCACCGCAGGTGACGGGGTTCTGGAAGTGTAACTAAAGTACATAAATGAGAATTTGGGAGGTGGGAAGGACGATGAAATTTCGAGGTAGAATAGGTGTGACGATACTAATCTTAGTGCTTATTATGAATTTGTTTGCTTTTCTAGGTATTAGTGGCGAGGAAAAATCTACAGTAATTTTTCTTATTTTTATATTTTTACCTATGGATATTTTTTTCTTCATTTAACATTTAGAAACTATACTATTGTTAGTAATAATGGATTGATAACAGTGTATATGGGTACCTTTAAAGCCGTTATTCCATGTGCCGATATTATTTCCATAAAAAGAACACATAATCCTTTGGCTTCGATGTCTATGTCATTCAAAAGATTTGATGTCAAATATAGGGGTGGGCAGATTCTTATGTCAGTAAAAGACGAACCGGCATTTTTTGCTGAGTTAGTGAAAAGAAACCCTAATATTCGGATTCTTTTGTAAGATTTATTTTCAGTATCTAGAGATAGATAAATTCCAGTCTACGGGGAGAGTCAGACTCAAGAAAATCTATGATTTTCTTTCGTTGAAAGCCTGCTATGCAGACTTTCAAATTACAGTTTTGGTAGATGAAAAGATAAATTATAATTTATAAGGAGTGGTGAGATGAATAAAAATGAAAAACATTCGATTAAAAAATATGATAGTATTGCCAACACATATGACACATCTTTTGATGGGAAATTCACGGCTGATTTCAAGCAAAGAATGCTTGAATTGTGTAATGTTAAAGATGGAGATAATGTGCTTGATGTGGGGTGCGGTAATGGTAAATTGATTTATGAAATCAGTCGAATGGCGCAAATAAAAGCATATGGCATTGACATATCTCCAAATATGATTAAGGAATGCAAGAAACAATATCAAAATATTGAATTCGCTGTTACAAGTGGTGAAAGGCTTCCATTTGATGATGATAGCTTTGATATATTGACCATCTGTTGTGTTCTTCATCATTTACATGATCCCCAAAAATTCTTTGCAGAGGCGAAACGGGTATTGGTGAAAGGCGGGATTTTACTTGTGGGCGAACCGCAGTTTCCGTTTATTATAAGAAAGTTGACAGATTGGATTGTTTCGCCTTTACTTAAAGCAGGAGATAATAAGTTATTTAGCCATAAACGGCTGGTAGAATTTTTTGCAGCTAATGAATTTCAAATTATAGAGATAGAGAACAAGGATTTCAAACAAATTATAAAAGGGTTAAAGTAGCATAAGGGGATTTGACAGAGAAAACAGCGAGGGGTTCAAATGATTAATAGACCGAATATAGATAGTAAACTAAGTGGAGGTGTTTTTCGTAGCTTTTACTATTTAAAAGAAGAATTAGTGAATTTTTGTAAGGACAATGGATTGCCAACTTCTGGCGGAAAGATTGAAATTACTGATAGAATAGCTCATTATCTTGATACAGGGGAAGTGTTGCCTGTCAGTGCTACTCGGAGAGCAAAATCAGCAGTTACAGAAATAATCAAGGAAGAATCTGAGATTGAAAGGGGCTTTGTATGTTCGGAAAAACATCGTACCTTTTTTAAAGAAAGAATAGGTCAGTCATTTTCTTTCAATGTGACTTTTCAGAAGTGGCTAAAAGAGAATGCAGGGAAAACTTACTCACAAGCAATCGGCGCATATCATCAAATTTTGAAAGAAAAAAAGAAAAGTAAAACAACGATTGATAAACAATTTGAATATAATACATATATTCGAGATTTTTTTGAAGATAATAGAGGGAGCCAATTAGAAGCAGCAATAAAGTGTTGGAAATATAAAAAGGCTTTGCAAGGGCATAATCGTTATGAAAAAGCAGATTTGATAGTGTTAGAGGAACACTAAAAAGCAGGCTTTGCAAGTTGATTGGCATTTGAAAAAAAGATAATAAGTATTAGGTTGAAAAGAGGAGATAAAAGAGAATATGAACAAAGAAACTTATCAGAAAATAGAAAATTATATGTTGGAAATGATGAGGGATGCGGCACATGATTCGTTGCACATTTATCGGGTTTTACATCAGTCCTTGTGTATTGCAAAATCTTATGATGAAGTGAATAGAGATGTTTTAATTGCAAGTTGTTTGCTGCATGATATTGGTAGAGATTCTCAGTTTCAAAATCCCAAACTATGCCATGCAATAGAGGGCGGGAAAATGGCTTATACTTTTATAAAAGAATTGGGCTGGAATGAAAATCTTTGTAGACATATCCAAGATTGTATTACAACGCATCGCTTTAGAACTGATAAGCCCCCAAAAACAATAGAGGCAAAAATTCTTTTTGATTCGGATAAACTTGATGTTACGGGGGTATTAGGTATTGCCCGTGCGCTAATTTATAAGGGGCAGGTTGGTGAGCCATTATATACGGTAGACGAAGACAATAATATTCAAGATGGTAAAGATTTAAGTGCTCCAGAATCGTTTTTTAAAGAATATCATTTTAAGTTGCTTAACTTATATGATCGATTTCACACAAAAGAAGCAAACGCCATTGCGCAAAGACGCAAAAAACATACCACAGCTTTTTTTGATGAATTAATGGAGGAAGTCACCATTAGCGATTTAGGCGAATTATTAAGTCTATAAATCATGAACAAAANTCCAGTTGAATTGAAATGCGGGTTTGCTCCATATAAACAAGCGAATAGAGCGTTCTCACTTTGCAGACAGAAGAGCTGCGGAGTGGGCATTTTTTATTTTGTGAAGATTAAAAAGAATTATGAAAAATATAAAAAAAGTATAAATTTGGTTGTAATTCTAGGAACGTTAGTATATGATGAGTTAGTCGACTAATTAATTTGGAATTAGTAAATGAATGAAAAAGAATGAATAGCAAGTTTATCGGAGGTGAATAAGATGAGTGAGAAGAATATGGAGGATAGTGACTATGGGGATATTCACGGTTTATTATTAAAGTCATCGCATTTGTATTTGGGTAAGATTCATGAGCAGTTAGTAGATTCCCAGATACATCCAGGGCAGGTTCCAATGATAAAGCTATTAGGCGGCTGCCCAGGTCTTAGTCAAAAGGAAATAGCCAAGAAGCTTCATGTGAAAGCAC
>JGI996J12353_1000207_pt1 | contig 16870 bp, 15 predicted proteins | sample IntmicLarv5ML5BL_FD_12353 | JGI IMG/M metagenome (IMG submission 12353) | reverse complement strand
TCCGACATGCGTTTCGAAAGATATTTGCACTGAAGGTGAGATGAGCTGCGGTCGGCTTGAAACCTTGAAAGCGGCGAGGCGGTAAGAGATGAGAGATGATTATTATATTGGCGGAATTCATGCGGTAGAGTCGGCAATTTCTGCCGGTAGACCGATATCAAAGATTTTTATATCATCGGAAGTAAATCGCGGTCGCGTTAAAGAACTTACTCAAAAGGCGAAAAATGAGGGAGTTTTGATTGTCAAAACTGATCCACGCAGATTGAACGAAATGCTTCCGGATATACGCCATCAAGGCGTTGTCGCATTGGCTTCGCCTGTGACCTTTAAATCCATTGACGAGATGCTTGATTTGGCAAAAAGCAAAAATGAGGATCCTTTTCTCGTGATTGCAGAAGGAGTGGAAGATCCGAGAAATTTAGGCGCAATCATTAGGAGTGCAGAATGTTTTGGAGTTCATGGTGTGATTATTCCGCGCCGCTCATCCAGCCCTGTCACTTCTGTTGTAGCCAAAACTGCCGCGGGCGCTTTAGAGCGGGTGTGGGTTGCTCAAGTTGGAAATATTTCTCAAGAGTTAGAGAAATTGAAGAGGGCTGGGGTATGGATTGCCGGAATGGCTTTGGAAAATAGCAGAGAAATGAGCAAGGAAAATTTAACTGGTCCGATTGCCTTAGTTTTAGGAAATGAGGGGAAGGGAATTAGCCGGCTCGTAGCGGAAAAATGTGATTATTTGGTTCATATTCCGATGCGTGGTGAGGTAGGTTCACTAAATGTTTCTGTAGCAGCTGGAATTGGGCTATATGAAATTCAAAGACAACGTTAAGGCGGAGGAGCGGCATGGAATCTATTGAATGGCTGTTGGTTGATGGTTATAATTTACTGTATGGATGGCGAAAAAATAGATGCGCTATTGAAGATACCAGGGAAGATTTGTTGCAGCATTTGATGGAATATAGTGGCTACCATTCATTGAAAACAATAGTTGTATTTGATGGGCAAGGCTCGCTGGCTGAGACCGATAGAAGAGCTGAATTATTGAGCGTTGTTTATACTGCTTCTTTTGAAACTGCAGATCAATGGATTGAAAAAAAGACTTCTCAGCTTTGCAAAGAAGGGTGGCGAGTTAGAGTCGTTACTTCCGATTCGGCAGAGCAACAGCATATTTTCGGGTCAGGAGCTTTGCGAGTTCCGGTGCGGGAAATGATATTTGAGATGACTCAATTGGCAGAGATCTTAAAAAAAGATAAGAAAGCAAGAAAACAAGAATTAGTTCGAAGCGAAATATTTGGACGGCTGGATGGCGATATAGCAAAAAAATTAGAAAAAATGCGATTTGCAAAAAAGGAAGACTCGGCTGATTCTTGACGTTGTGTAAACTAAGCAACTATAATGAGTAAGTGAGAATGTTTTCGAAAGGGGTGAGAAGCTTTTGGATATGACAGATGGAACGATGAAAGGTTTTTATGAAAAGTTGGAATCCATGTCTGATGAAGATATCGCAACTTTTTGTCGAGAACAAGAAAGTAGTATGGCTTTAGAATATTTAATTAATAAATACCGCAACTTTGTTCGTGCCAAGGCTCGCTCCTATTTTTTGATTGGTGCAGATCGTGAAGATATTATTCAAGAGGGAATGATTGGTCTTTATAAAGCGATTCGCGATTTTCGTAGTGACAAATTGGCATCTTTCCGCGCTTTTGCAGAACTTTGCATTACAAGACAAATTATAACCGCAATAAAAACAGCGACCCGGCAAAAGCATATCCCGCTGAACTCCTATATTTCTTTAAATAAACCAATCTATGACGAAGATTCAGATCGAACTTTATTGGATATTTTATCAGGCTCACGAGTATCGGATCCGGAAGAGCTGGTAATCAGCAGAGAAGAGTTTAGTGATATCGAAGAGAAAATGGGCGAAATTTTGAGCGAACTGGAATGGAAAGTTTTGATGGCATATCTTGATGGTAAGTCTTATCAAGAGATTGCGCTGGAGTTAGAACGTCATGTGAAGTCTATTGATAATGCCCTTCAACGAGTAAAACGGAAGTTAGAGCGGTATTTGGATATCCGTGGAGAAAACGAAAAAGAGTTCTAAAGAGTGCAATTAATGCACTCTTTTTTCATAGACAAGGGCAAGAGTAAAAAATAAAATTAGAAAGAAATACTAAAAGAGGTTGACAGCAAACTTTTAGCACGATATAATATCCCCTGTGACAAGTGCTAGGAGATATTGCTGGCGTAGCTCAATTGGCAGAGCAGCTGATTTGTAATCAGCAGGTTGGGGGTTCGATTCCTCTCGCCAGCTCCAGTAGTTTGTCATTATGTGGAGGGATTCCCGAGTGGTTAAAGGGAGCAGACTGTAAATCTGCCGGCTCTGCCTTCGAAGGTTCGAATCCTTCTCCCTCCACCATTTTTTTATCGCGGGGTGGAGCAGTTGGCAGCTCGTCGGGCTCATAACCCGAAGGTCGCAGGTTCGAGTCCTGTCCCCGCAACCATGTTATTTTCGCTGGTGTAGCTCAGTCGGCAGAGCGTATCCTTGGTAAGGATAAGGTCACCGGTTCAATCCCGGTCATCAGCTCCATGAACGGCGGTATAGCTCAGTTGGCTAGAGCAAACGGTTCATACCCGTTGTGTCCGGGGTTCAAATCCCTGTACCGCCACCATATTTAAACCTAGTCGGCTATTATCAAGGGAGATTGCTAGACGCTAGTGTCTCCTTCGATGGTAGCCGTTTTTATTATTGATTGAACTAATAGCTTTAGGGCTGTTGGTTCTTTTTCTTTTTGAGTGTAATAAGAGAAATCATTGCATTTTTGATGTCTTTTTGTTATATAATAATCTTAAGAATATATTTTATGAATAGATATTGAGAAATTGAGGAGGAAAAAAAGATGGCAAAGCAAAAGTTTGAAAGAACAAAACCCCATGTAAATATTGGAACAATTGGTCACGTAGACCACGGCAAGACCACATTGACAGCAGCGATTACTCGAGTATTGAGTAAAGCAGGCGGCGCAGAATTCATGGGTTATGACATGATTGATAAAGCACCGGAAGAGCGTGAGCGTGGAATTACGATTAATACCTCCCATGTAGAGTATGAAACAGTAAATCGCCATTATGCACACGTAGACTGTCCAGGCCATGCTGACTATGTAAAAAACATGATTACCGGAGCGGCTCAAATGGATGGGGCAATTCTGGTAGTAAGTGCAGCAGATGGTCCGATGCCGCAAACCCGAGAGCACATTTTGTTGGCTCGTCAAGTAGGTGTACCGGCAATGGTAGTATTCTTGAACAAAGCAGATATGGTAGACGATTCGGAACTGATTGAACTGGTAGAAATGGAAGTAAGAGAATTGCTCTCAAGCTATGATTTCCCGGGTGATGATATTCCAGTAGTTGTAGGCTCTGCATTGAAAGCCCTGGAAGGCGAAGCAGAGTGGGAAGGCAAAATCAATGAATTGATGGAAGCTGTAGATAGCTACATCCCAACTCCGGAGCGTGCGGTGGATAAACCATTCATCATGCCGGTAGAGGACGTATTCACAATTACCGGTCGTGGAACTGTAGCAACCGGCCGTGTAGAGCGTGGAGTAATCAAAGTAGGGGATAACGTAGATATCGTAGGTATGGCAGAGGAAGTCCGTAGCGTAGTAGTAACCGGAGTAGAAATGTTCCGCAAACTGCTGGATCAAGCGGAAGCCGGAGACAACATTGGCGCCCTTCTTCGTGGTGTAGACCGCAAAGATATTGAGCGCGGTCAAGTACTGGCTCATCCGGGTAGCATTAAACCGCTGACTAAATACAAAGGCGAAGTGTATGTATTGAAGAAAGAAGAGGGCGGTCGTCATACTCCGTTCTTCAATGGATATCGTCCGCAATTCTACTTCCGTACAACTGATGTAACCGGGGTAGTAACTTTGGAAGCCGGAACCGAAATGGTAATGCCTGGCGATAATGTACAAGTCAATGTAGAGCTTATTACTCCAATCGCATTGGAAGAAGGTCTTCGTTTTGCGATTCGTGAGGGTGGCCGTACAGTAGGAGCCGGAGTTGTAACTGCTCTGGTTTAAGGATAATAGGGGAAAGAGTAGCTGATTTTTGGTCGGCTACTCTTTTTTTATCTTGTAATAAAAAAAGAGAGTTTGGGATGAAAATTCTTGACACCGGGGTAGTTGCTATGCTATGGTAGGCGGGTAGCATTTTGATTATAGCTAGATGTGAGTGAAAGAGGTGACTCTGATGCGCGTAGGAATTACGATGGCTTGTACTGACTGTAAACAACGTAATTATCAGACAAGCAAGAACAAAAAAAATGATCCAAACCGGATTGAAATGAATAAATTTTGCAAATTCTGCCAAAAACAGACTTTGCATCGTGAAACAAAATAATTTCAATAGTGTTTGGTCAGGTGGACGGGAGTGAAAGACATGGCTGGTCAAGAAACGACTCAGAATAAAGGGGTTATAAGTAATATACCGAAAAACTTGCGAGAAACTAAGGGCGAGTTTAGGAAAATTACCTGGCCAACTCGGCGGGAAATGGTAGCCTATACTGTTGTGGTTATTTTCACAGTAGTTTTGATGGCTACGATTATTTGGGGGATTGATGTAGTCCTTAATTTCATTATCCGTCTGATTCTGAGAAAATAAACGAAAGTGGTCATTTAGGAGGCTGATTCATGTCCGAAGGAAAGAACTGGTATGTAATCCATACCTATTCAGGATATGAGAATAAGGTTAAGGCAAATCTGGAAAAAAAAATCCAGTCTCTTGGATTGGAGAATATTATTCACAATATTTTAGTACCAATGGAAGAAGAAGTAGATTATAAAGATGGTGCTAAAAGAGTAGTTTTGCGAAAAGTATTTCCGGGATATGTTTTGGTTGAAATGATAGTAACAGATCATTCTTGGTATGTGATTCGTAATACTCCGGGAGTGACCGGATTTGTTGGAAGCGGGACTAAACCAACGCCGCTAACTGTGGCTGAGGTGGAATCTATTCTAGGTAAGATGGGTATAGATAGTGCCAGCCGTGCAAGTATTGATCTTGTGCCAGGTGAAGCAGTGCGCATATTAGGTGGTCCTTTTGCGAACATGGCGGGAACAGTACAAGAAATTGATGTAGAAAAAGCGTCAGTAAAGGTACTCATTGATTTGTTTGGTCGGGAAACTCCGGCAGAAGTGGCTTATTCTGAAATTGAAAAAGTCTAAATCTGTGGAGATCCGTTCAAAATCCTTAATATTAGTTAGGGAATTGTGGGAGGGGAATACCCGTTTCACCACATTTTGTAGGTAAGGAGGTGTACCTAAAATGGCAAGAAAAGTAGTTAAGGTTGTAAAATTGCAGGTGCCTGCAGCAAAAGCATCACCAGCGCCACCTGTAGGTCCGGCTTTAGGGCAAGCAGGGGTTAATATTATGGCCTTTGTAAAAGAGTTTAATGAGCGAACTGCTGGGCAAGCCGGTCTAATTATTCCGGTTGAGATTTCGGTATTTGAAGATCGTTCTTTTTCTTTTATTACCAAGACGCCTCCGGCAGCAATTCTGCTTTTGAAAGCGGCAGGAATTGAATCCGGCTCCGGCGAACCGAATCGTAAAAAAGTTGCAAAAGTGCCTTCTGCTAAAATTCGCGAAATTGCTGAAAGCAAAATGGCTGACTTAAATGCGGCAAATGTGGAATCGGCAATGCGGATGATTGAAGGAACTGCTCGCAGCATGGGCATTGAAGTGGTTGATTAAAAGACTGCTTCGTGTGGGAGGTTAATTATCCGATATTACCACACTATAGGAGGAACAATATGGCAAAGCAAGGAAAAAAATATTTAGAAGCTTCGAAGTTGATTGAGGCCAATAAAGTTTACGAGCCGGAAGAGGCAATTCAGGTTTTGAAAAAAACAGGTACTGCAAAATTCGATGAGACTGTTGAAGTTGCATTCCGCTTGGGAGTTGATCCTAAGCACGCGGATCAGCAGCTCAGAGGTGCAGTTGTGCTTCCTCACGGTACAGGCAAAAGCAAACGAGTGTTGGTTTTTGCTAAAGGGGAAAAAATTAAAGAAGCCGAGGCTGCGGGAGCAGATGTTGTTGGATCTGAAGAATTAGTTCAAAAGATCCAAGGCGGTTGGTTCGATTTTGATGTGGCTGTTGCGACCCCGGATATGATGGGTGTTGTCGGACGATTGGGTAAAGTATTAGGCCCTAAAGGCTTGATGCCGAATCCGAAAGTTGGAACAGTGACTTTGGATGTTGCGCAAGCAGTTCAAGAAATTAAAGCCGGTAAGATTGAATATCGGACAGATAAAGCCGGAAATGTTCATTTGCCGGTGGGTAAAATTTCTTTTGATGAAAATAACCTGCTTGAAAATTATTTTACTTTGGTAGACACGATTGTGAAGGCAAAGCCTGCGTCTGCTAAAGGACAATATATTCGTAGCATCACTCTTTCCAGCACAATGGGCCCCGGGATTAAAGTGAACACATTGCGGGTAATTGGCAAAAAAGACTAAATACTACCAGACTGCAGACAGCAGGTCATCAATGATTTGATGGTAAAGGATTTTATCCGCCAGCCGAGGTCGAATGAGCAGAAATACTGCGACTTTCGGCGCTTGAAAGGCTGGGAGTCGCTTTTTTGTTGTTACATAAATATTTTATGATGAGGAGGTGACTTTAAATGGCAATCACAGCAGAGAAGAAAAATCGTGTTGCCGAGATGAAAGAAAAACTTTCTCAAGGCAAAGGAATTGTACTAGCAGACTATCGTGGAATTAGCGTAGCTTTGGATACGAAACTTCGTCGTCAAATGCGTGAGGCCGGTGTAGAATATCGGGTGGCTAAAAATGCTTTTACTCGTATTGCGGCTGAAGAACTCGGGATTTCCGGTCTGGATGAACATTTGACAGGACCGGTAGCTATTGCGATTTCCTATGAAGATGCAGTGGCACCGGCAAAAGTTTTGGCGGGATTTTCGAAAGAAAATAAAGTGTTGAAACTAAAAGCCGGGATTCTCGATGGCAAGGTAATCAATGCGGACGAAGTGAATGCGCTGGCGGAGCTTCCATCCAAAGAAGTATTGCTTGCAAAACTTATGGGCAGCATGAACGCACCAATCAGTGGCTTCGTAAATGTACTTCATGGGAATTTACGAGGATTGGTTTGTGCACTTGATGCGATTCGTGCTCAAAAGGAATCTGCATGAAATCAAAAACTATAAAATAATCTAAAAATAAAGAATAAATTGGAGGAATAAAAAATGACTAAAGAACAATTTCTTGAGGCAATTGAATCCATGACCGTGTTGGAACTTTCTGAATTGGTAAAAGCAATGGAAGAAAAATTCGGTGTAAGTGCAGCAGCTCCAGTAGCTGTAGCAGCAGCTCCGGTAGCCGGCGGTGCCGCTGCAGAAGAGCAAACTGAGTTTGATGTAATTCTGACTGATGCAGGTGCAGGAAAAATCAACGTAATTAAAGTTGTTCGTGAAGCAACCGGCTTAGGCTTAAAAGAAGCAAAAGAAGTGGTTGACGGCGCACCAAAAGCTGTAAAAGAAAAAGTAAGCAAAGCGGATGCAGAAGCTTTGAAAGCAAAACTTGAAGAAGCAGGCGCTAAAGTAGAAGTGAAATAATTTCACTAAAAAATGCACGCTTCCCAAAAGTGAGACAAAGAAAAAAGGCCTCCTATCTTTTTAAATTTAAGATAGGAGGCCTTTCATATGCCCGGAATAAAAAGAATAAAAGCCTCTGGAACTCTATAAGTGAAGGAGTGCTGAGTGCTTTTGAAAAAAAAAGAGTTTTTTTGCGCTTCTACAAGGCGCATTTATTTTTATTAGTTACAATGTTTAGATTTTTGCAATTATATGATGTTGGAACTTTTTTATTGACTGTGAATAATTAAAGTGCTAATATGATAGGATACCACTAATATTACGATGCCCGTATTATCCCTTGTTTTGACAGGTGTGGTCTGTATCAGAGGAATAGTTGAGCTTGTGTTGGTGAAACCATTTTGAGAGGTGAAGTAATTCATGTTTAAACCCGTTTCGGTGGGCAAGCGAACTCGTTATAGTTATGGAAAAATTCATGAAGTTCTGGGAATTCCCAATCTGATTGAGACTCAGAAAAATTCCTATGAATGGTTTTTACGAGAAGGTTTGCGGGAAATTTTTAAAGATATTTCTCCTATCCAAGATTTTACCGGGAATTTAATTCTTTCTTTGGAAGATTTTAATTTGGGGGAGCCTAAGTATTCGGTGGAGCAATGTAAGGAGCGTGATGTGACTTATGCGGCTCCGATGCGAGTTACGGTTCGACTTGTAAATCGAGAAACCGGAGAAATTGAAGAGTCTGAAATTTTTATGGGCGATTTTCCGTTGATGTCAGAGAATGGTACTTTTATTATCAATGGCGCTGAGCGTGTAATTGTAAGTCAATTGGTTCGTTCGCCGGGTGCTTATTATGAAGAGAATATAGACTCTTCAGGGAAACGGCTGTATAATGCGACGATTATTCCGAATCGCGGTGCTTGGCTTGAATTGGAAACCGATGCGAATGATGTTGTTTTTGTTCGGGTGGATCGAACGCGGAAAATCCCTGCGACGGTTTTGATTAGAGCCCTGGGTGAGGCCACAAATGAGGGGATTGCTGAATTATTCGGAAACCATCCAATGATTATGGCGACTTTGGAGAAAGATAGTACAACCAGTCGTGAGGAAGCGGTGGTGGAGGTTTATAAGAAACTCCGTCCCGGTGAGCCGCCTACGGTTGAAAATGCGGAACAACTGATACAGTCATTGTTTTTTGATTCGAAGCGTTATGATTTAGCTCGAGTAGGGCGTTATAAATTGATGAAAAAATTAGGCTGGCGCAGACGACTTTTGGGTCGAACTCTGGCGGCACCTCTTTTGAATCCTCAAACCAGTAAGAGCATTGCTAAGGCGGGGACTTTGATTACAGATGCTTTGCTTCAGGAGTGGGATGAGAAGGAGCTATTTAAAGGTTCGGAATTAGTGGCGGCAACCGTAGAACGACCTGATAGTGAAGAGACTGTAAAAATTTTGATGGTCTCTGATTTGCCATATACGGATCGTACGATTACGCGGGAAGATATTTTTGCCTCAATTAACTACTTGTTGGCTTTGGCAAAAGGGATCGGTATGACTGATGATATTGACCATCTTGGAAATCGGCGACTTCGTTCGGTTGGCGAGCTTTTGCAAAATCAATTCCGCATTGGTTTGTCTCGAATGGAGCGAGTTGTCCGTGAAAGAATGACAATTCAGGATACTAGTGTTCTGTCGCCGAATCAATTAATTAATATTCGCCCTGTTGTGGCGGCAATTAAAGAATTCTTTGGGTCAAGCCAATTGTCGCAATTTATGGATCAGACTAATCCTTTGTCTGAATTGACTCATAAACGGCGATTGAGTGCGTTGGGGCCCGGTGGTTTGAGTAGGGAACGTGCAGGGTTTGAAGTTCGTGACGTCCATCATTCTCACTATGGCCGTATGTGCCCAATTGAGACACCGGAGGGTCCGAATATTGGTTTGATTGGTGCGTTGTCGACTTTTGCTCGTGTGAATCCTTTTGGATTTATTGAAACTCCTTATCGGAGGGTAGGTAAAGAAAATGGTAAAGACGGCAAAGTTGAGGTTAGAGTCACGGATAAAGTTATTTATTTGACTGCAGATGACGAAGAGGAAATGGTAGTTGCTCAGGCGAATGAGCCGTTGGCAGAAAATGGCGAATTTATTCATTCGATGATTATGTCTCGTTATAAAGATGAAACTTTGGAAATGGAACCGAGCAAGGTTGATTACATGGACGTATCGCCGAAGCAAGTTGTGTCGATTGCAACTGCTTTGATTCCGTTTTTGGAGCATGATGATGCCAATCGGGCATTGATGGGTGCTAATATGCAGCGTCAGGCAGTGCCGCTTTTGCGTACTCAGGCTCCGGTTGTCGGAACTGGGATTGAATATAAAGTAGCTCGGGATTCCGGGGTTGTTATCTTGGCTAAGAATGCCGGAACTGTTGAAAAGGTGACCGGTTTTGAGATTCAAGTTCGCTCTGATGGTGGGGTGATTGATTCGTATCGTATGATGAAATTCTTGCGTTCGAATCAAGGAACTTGTATTAATCAAAAACCCGTTGTCTATAAAGGTGAGCGAGTAGAGGCAGGNCAGGTTCTGGCCGATGGCCCATCTACTGATATGGGCGAACTTGCGTTGGGGTACAATGTATTAGTTGCTTTTATGCCTTGGGAAGGCTATAACTATGAGGATGCAATTCTTTTAAGTGAAGATTTGGTGAAAGAGGATGTCTTTACTTCTCTTCATATTGAGGAGTACGAGTGTGAATCTCGAACAACCAAATTGGGAGAAGAAGAGATTACCCGAGATATTCCGAATGTTTCAGAAGACGGCCTTAAGGATTTAGATGAGCGAGGTATTATTCGAATCGGGGCTGAGGTTCGCACCGGGGATATTTTGATTGGTAAAGTCACGCCAAAAGGAGAAACAGAGCTCACTGCTGAAGAACGGCTACTGAGAGCAATTTTTGGTGAAAAAGCCCGTGAAGTGAGGGATACTTCGTTGCGGGTTCCTCATGGTGAGGGTGGAAAAATAGTTGACGTAAAAGTCTTTAATCGAAAAAATGGCGACGAATTGTCACCAGGAGTGAATGAACTGGTTCGGGTTTATATTGCTCAAAAACGTAAAATTTCCGAAGGCGATAAAATGGCCGGTCGGCATGGAAATAAAGGGGTCGTTTCGCGGATTTTGCCGCGAGAGGATATGCCATTCCTTTCAGATGGCAGACCTGTGCAAATTGTGCTCAATCCATTGGGTGTTCCTTCTCGTATGAATATCGGGCAGGTATTGGAAACACACTTAGGTTGGGCCGCTCATGCGTTGGGCTTGAAGCTTCGTGAAGATGGAAAAGAAGTGCTTAATAAATTAACATCTAGTGGTTATGATTTGGAAAAAAATGATGTACCCAAACCGGATAAGGCTGGCGTTTGTGTTGCGACTCCAGTATTTGACGGTGCAACTGAACAAGAAATTTTTGATACACTGGATTTGACAGGACTGGATTTGAGCGGAAAAAGCGTCCTTCGAGACGGGCGAACGGGAGAACCACTTGAAAATAGCGTAACTGTTGGTTATGTATATATGTTGAAATTGGCTCACTTGGTTGATGATAAAATCCATGCTCGTTCTACCGGACCGTACTCTTTGGTTACTCAACAACCATTGGGTGGTAAGGCTCAATTTGGTGGGCAACGTTTTGGTGAAATGGAAGTTTGGGCGCTTGAAGCTTATGGTGCTGCCTATACATTGCAGGAATTATTAACAGTAAAATCCGATGATATTGTAGGCCGGGTAAAAACATATGAGGCAATTGTCAAAGGCGAGAATATTGCTGAACCCGGGGTGCCGGAGTCCTTTAAAGTCTTGGTAAAAGAGCTTCAAAGTATCGGATTGGATATTAAAGTATTGACTGAGGATTCGCGAGAAATTGAAATTCGTGATACTGATGATACTGTTGGAGAGGTCATCCGTGATTTAGGTATGGATTTGGATCAGGGGGTAATTCCTCAAGGTGAGCCCCTTGCTTCAGACGAAACCTCTATTGTGGGAGAAGGAATTGAAGATCGCTTGACTATTTTAGATGATTTATCTGATATGGATATTGGTGCCTCCAATAGCGAGGAAGAATAAGTGGGTCATCGAGAAAAATCAAATCATACAATTCATGGAATGAAGGGAGATGTTCTCCATTGTTGGATGTAAATAATTTTGATTCCATGCGAATCGGCTTGGCTTCACCGGAACTGATTCGTGATTGGTCTTATGGTCAAGTGAAAAAACCGGAAACTATTAATTACCGTACGTTAAAACCAGAGCGAGATGGACTATTTTGTGAGCGCATTTTTGGCCCTACTCGTGATTGGGAGTGCCATTGCGGAAAATATAAAAGAATCCGTCATAAAGGAATTATTTGTGACCGTTGTCAGGTAGAAGTGACTAAGTCAAAAGTTCGTCGTGAGCGGATGGGACATATTGAATTGGCAGCGCCGGTATCTCATATTTGGTATTTTAAGGGAATTCCGAGCCGTATGGGGCTTTTGCTGGATATACCACCGCGTTCATTAGAAAAAGTACTGTACTTTGCTTGCTATGTCGTATTGGATCCGGCAGATGTTCCTGCTCAGCATTTGGCTAAAAAGCAGCTGTTGACGGAGCAGGAATATCGAGATGCTCGCGATAAATTCGGCAACGATTTCCGAGTTGGTATGGGAGCAGAAGCGATTAAAGAATTACTTCAAGAGGTGGATTTAGAAGCGCTGGCACTACATCTTCGTAAGGAATTAAAAGAAGTTAGTGGGCAGCGTAAAATGCGAGCTATTCGCCGTTTGGAAGTAGTAGAGGCATTTCGCCAATCCGGTAATCGGCCGGATTGGATGATTTTGGACGTTGTGCCAGTAATTCCACCGGAACTCAGACCAATGGTTCAGCTGGATGGTGGACGTTTTGCAACTTCTGACTTAAATGATTTGTATCGCCGGGTGATTAACCGAAATAATCGATTGAAACGACTCCTTGATTTGGGTGCCCCTGATATTATTGTGCGCAACGAAAAACGGATGCTTCAAGAAGCAGTGGATGCATTGATTGATAATGGGCGTCGTGGTCGGCCTGTAACCGGCCCGGGTAATCGACCACTAAAATCATTGAGTGATATGCTCAAAGGGAAACAAGGTCGTTTCCGACAAAACTTACTCGGAAAACGTGTTGACTATTCCGGACGTTCGGTTATTGTTGTTGGCCCGGAGCTTAAAATGCATCAATGTGGGCTACCAAAAGAAATGGCATTGGAGCTTTTCAAGCCGTTTGTAATGAAAAAATTGGTGGATGGTGGATTTGCTCAAAATATTAAGAGTGCGAAAAGGATGGTTGAGCGGGTACGTTCTGAGGTTTGGGACGTTTTGGAAGATGTGATTCGTGAGCATCCGGTTCTTTTGAACAGAGCTCCTACTTTGCATCGATTAGGTATTCAAGCTTTTGAGCCGGTTCTTTCAGAAGGTCGAGCAATTAAAGTACATCCTTTGGTATGTACTGCGTATAATGCTGATTTCGATGGAGATCAGATGGCTGTTCACGTACCACTTTCGGCGGAAGCACAAGCTGAGGCGCGATTGCTAATGCTTTCGGCTCATAACATCTTGTCTACTAAAGATGGAAAACCTGTAGTAACTCCGAGCCAGGATATGATTTTGGGTGCCTACTATTTGACAATTTTGCGTGAAAGCGACAAAGGAAGCGGACGTATTTTTGGTAGGCTGGAAGAAGCTTTGCTGGCTTATCAAGTTGGAGAAGTCTCTTTGCAGGCACCGGTTCAAATTCGTATTCCTGGCAAAGGGCGAGTTCATACCAGTGTTGGTCGAGCAATCTTTAATGAAGTTTTGCCGGAAGAGATTCGCCATTATAAAACATTGGACGACGGTAGTTTAACTCTGGGCACTGTAATGGATAAAAAGGCTTTGGGGAAATTAGTTGCTGATTGCTATCGGTTGTTTGGGAATACAAAAACTGCTGAAACCTTGGATAAAGTAAAGCAATTAGGTTATCATTATGCTACTGTGGCAGGCTTTACTGTTGCGATACCGGATATCATTGTACCGGAAGCCAAAAAAGAAATTGTTTTGGCAACGGATGAGCAGGTTGCACAGATAGATCGCCGTTATCGCCGAGGACTATTGACGAAAGAAGAGCGTCATAAGTTGGTAGTTGAGCTTTGGACGCAGGCGAATGATGAAATCGGTGATAAGCTAATGGAAAGCTTGGGCGAATTCAATCCAATTTATATGATGGCTGAATCCGGTGCCCGTGGTAATCGTTCGCAGATTCGCCAATTAGCAGGGATGCGTGGTTTGATGGCTGACCCATCCGGTAAGATTATTGATGTTCCGATTAAGGCAAACTTCCGAGAAGGTCTGACAGTATTGGAATACTTTATCTCAACTCATGGAGCGCGAAAAGGCCTGGCAGATACTGCTCTGCGGACTGCAGACTCCGGCTATCTGACCCGTCGATTGGTTGATGTAGCTCAGGATGTAATTGTTCGTGAAGATGATTGTGATGTCGAGGTTGTTAATTTAAGTAAAGAGCGACAACAGATTATTTCTGAGAACGTGGGCAGTATTGCTGAGCAAATTGATGGACGCATTCTTGCATATGATTTGTTTTCACCAGTAACGGGGGAATTATTAATTGATGCGGGAACAATTCTTGAGTCTGAACATGCTCAGACTCTGTTGGATAATGGGATTATGCGCGTTGTCGTAAATATCATCGAAGATGATTCTGAAGATGAGTGGCTTGAAGAGACTTTGCGTCTAGATAAAGCTGCTGATAATGTGCTGAAGAAGAGCCTAAAAGGCAAAGTGGTTGGCAAAGAACTTGCGAAGCCGATTCTTGATTCGGTGTCGGGTCAAGTTCTGTTTAAGGCCGGCGATAAGGTTACTGATAAGGTTTTAACAGCAATTTTGGAGTCTGGAGTCAATGAACTTCGGATTCAACTGAACCAGATTCAAGGAATTGTTGTGGAAGCAATTAGCGAAGGCAATCGCTTAATTGAGCCTTTAGTGGAGCGTATTATTGGTAGAACTGCTGCTGAAACGATTAAAGATGAGAAAACCGGGGAAGTTTTAGTGGAAATCAACCAAATCATTGACGAAGAAACTGCAGAGAAAATCAGCAAAATTCGTAAGCAGGTGTTAATCCGTTCAATCTTTACTTGTCGCTCGAAGCATGGAGTTTGCGCTCAATGTTATGGTCGAAACTTGGCTACAAACCAGCAAGTCGAAATCGGTGAAGCGGTTGGAATTATTGCGGCTCAGTCAATTGGTGAGCCGGGCACACAACTTACGATGCGTACTTTCCACACCGGAGGCGTTGCGGGTACTGATGATATTACTCAAGGTCTACCGAGGGTTGAAGAATTATTTGAAGCTCGAAAACCCAAACGACCAGCAATTATTGCTGAAATAACCGGTACCGTTGCAGTTCGCGAGGCAAGAGGATTACGAAGAGTTACGATTGTGCCGGAAGCTGGTGAAGAGCGTGTCTATCAGATCCCTTATGGCGCACGGGTTTCCAAAGAAGTTGTGGAGGGTGCAACGATTGTAGCGGGGGATCGAATTACCGAAGGGGCAATTAATCCTCATGATATTCTTCGCATTGTCGGACTTGAAGCTACCCAAAGGTATTTGGTTCACGAAGTTCAAAAGGTATATAAAGGACAAGGGGTAGAAATCAATGATAAGCATCTTGAAGTAATGGTACGGCAAATGCTTCATAAGCTTCGCATTGAAGATGCCGGGGATAGCGAATTTTTACCAGGTGAATATATTGATATTACAAATTGTGAGGAATCGAATGCAAAAGTGATTGCTACAGGCGGCGAACCATCAATTGCACGACCTATTTTGCTGGGAATTACCAAGGCCTCCCTAGCAACAGACTCTTTCCTCTCGGCGGCATCTTTCCAAGAAACGACTCGTGTGTTGACTGATGCAGCAATTAAAGGAAAAGTTGATCCATTATTAGGCTTGAAGGAAAATGTGATTATTGGTAAATTGATTCCTGCAGGAACAGGCATGGGTCGATATCGAAATATTAAATTAAAGCAACAGGCATAATTGAAAAATGCGAGCCGGTGTTTCTCCGGTTCGCATTTTTATTGACAAAAATAAAATAAAATGCTAGCATTACTGGGTGTCTGACTTTTTTGGGGGGATGAAGATGGAAAATATACCAGATTTGTCATCGAAGCAGTGGGTAACTGGCATCAAGCAAACCCAGAGAGCATTAGAAAAAGGACTTCTTCAGAAGGTGTATATAGCTCAAGATGTAGAGTCTAAAGTTATAGAACCGTTGTTGGCCTTATGTAAGGAAAACAATATCCCGGTGGAGGAAGTTTTAGATTCAATGACACTTGGAAAAGCCTGCAAAATAGCAGTGAAAGCGGCAGCAGCAGGAATTCTAACTTAATAATGTTTAAAATTTGCTCTTTCTTTGAAGGACAAACTTTTATAAATTCATGATTCGAAAGGAGGTGCCTTTGTGCCGACAATTAATCAGTTAATACGCAAAGGCCGAGCAGCACTGACTCAAAAGTCTACTGCTCCAGCACTCAAAGAGTGCCCACAAAAGCGGGGGGTTTGTACTCGTGTTTATACGACAACTCCTAAAAAACCAAACTCGGCTCTTCGTAAAGTCGCTCGTGTACGTTTGACGAATGGTATGGAAGTAACAGCTTACATTCCGGGAATTGGTCATAACCTACAGGAACACTCCGTTGTTCTGATTCGCGGTGGTCGTGTAAAAGACTTGCCGGGGGTACGTTATCACATTATTCGTGGTGCTCTAGACACTGCGGGAGTGCAAAATCGTAACCAGGCTCGTTCAAAATACGGTGCGAAACGTCCAAAAGCGGCTAAAGCCTAGGATGTTGTAGAAAAAGAATAAAGGAGGGGCTCTCATGCCGCGTAAAGGTTCTGTTCCAAAGCGGGACGTGTTGGCGGATCCAGTTTATAATTCTAAGCTGGTAACTCGCCTAATTAATAAAGTGATGCTCAGCGGCAAAAAAGGCTTAGCAGAAGGTATCGTTTATGATTCTTTTGAAGTGGTTCGTGCAAAAACAGGAAAAGATCCACTAGAAGTCTTTGAAGCTGCAATGGAAAATATTATGCCAGTGTTAGAGGTAAAAGCTCGCCGCGTTGGTGGAGCGAATTATCAAGTTCCAATTGAAGTGCGGGCGGATCGTCGATTGTCGCTGGGGCTTCGTTGGTTGGTAAACTATTCTCG
>JGI996J12353_1000205_pt1 | contig 16973 bp, 12 predicted proteins | sample IntmicLarv5ML5BL_FD_12353 | JGI IMG/M metagenome (IMG submission 12353) | reverse complement strand
CTTATTGACGAGCAAATAGGAAAAGTTAGAGATTTATATTTTGCTTGGCAAACTGGCGTAGGCTATGCCGATGTAGCTGAACTTTGTAAAAGTGCGACAAAAGAAGAAATAGAAAAACAAAAATATAGCCTTGCACCTAGTAAGTACATAGAGTTTATAGACCGTGATTTGGATATTGACTATGACAAAGAAATGAAGCGAATTCAAGGAGAGATGCGGGAGCTAGTCAAGATGGAAAGAATCTCGCATGAATTGCTTAAGACCGCCTTTGAGGGTATAGGTTACCCATTAGGAGGTAAAGATGGCAAAAGTTAAACTTGAAAAATTCATTGAACAAATAGAAGCGAGAAACAATGATAATACTTTTTGTCAGAAAGCCGTTGTGGGTTTGTCTACGCAAAAAGAATTGATAACAACTAAAGCTGATTTAGAAGATGTGGCAATGACCTCATATAAGCTTTTCCCTCCACATCACTTTGCTTATGTGCCTGATACCTCGCGACGTGGAGAAAAAATTTCATTAGGGTACAACCTAACTGAAAACACATGTATGGTCTCAAGCATTTCTATAGTTTTCAAAGTTAAAGATGAAGCTGATTTACTCCCCGATTACCTTTACATGTATTTCAATCGACCAGAGTTTGACCGATACGCACGCTTCAATTCTTGGGGTTCAGCAAGAGAAACTTTTTCATGGGCTGATATGTGCGATATGGAAATAGATTTGTCATCAATGCCAGAGCAAGAAAAGGTAGTGGCGATTTATAATGCAATGAAGAAAAACCAAGAATCCTATGAGGGTGGACTTGAAGATTTAAAACTAACCTGTGATGCTTACATAGAAGAACTTCGTAGGAACATGCCGAGTAAAGAGATAGGAAAGTACATAGAGCCGGTTACAGAAAACAACACTGATAAAAAAGTAACTAATGTAATGGGCGTGAAATCTTCTAGTAAATTCATGAAGACAAAAGCAAATATGGCTGGAATTGATATTTCAAATTACACAGTAGTTAGCACGGATGATTTTGCTTATAATCCATCAAGAATAAATCTAGGTTCAATAGCTTTATTTGGGAAAGGAAATTGCGTGGTTTCGCCCATGTACAATGTTTTTCGAATAATAAATAAGGAAGAACTACTTCCAGAATACTTAATGATGTGGTTAAGTCGAAAAGAGTTCCATCGTTATACTTGGTTTTTTGCAGTAGGTTCTGTGAGAGATACTTTTGACTTTAACTTAATGAAAGAGGTGAAAATACCAATCCCGAAAAAAGAAATTCAAGAAGCTATAGTAAATATGTACACTGCATACCTAGTTCGGCGTGAGTTAAACGAAGAACTTAAAAAACTACTTAAAGAAATCTGCCCGATACTTATAAAGGGCTCAAGGAAGAGTGCGTAAGAAAAGGAGAAGATATGGATAAGTTTGAAAAAGGACAATTTACAGAAAGTCAGTTAGAAGAAGCAATAAAAGCGCTTTTTCTTTCGCAAGACTTTGAATACACGCATGGCGAAAACATTCATCGTAAATTAGATGAAGTGATTTTAGAAAATGACATGCGTGCCTTTTTGGCTAGTCAGTATGAAGCTGATAATTTGACAGAAGTAGAAATGCAAAAAATTATTAGTAAAATTAAGTCAGTTCCATACGATCCACTTTTTTCTGGCAATCGTGAAACTTTCTGGTTGGTAAGTGAAGGCTTTAATTTGAAAAGAGAGGATGCAAAGAAACCAGCGGTTCATATCAACTATATAAACTTTGAGGAACCAGCAAAAAACAAATTTAGAATCGTTAATCAGTTTGCAGTAGCAATGAGCAGTGGCGGAGCGACAACAGTTCGCATCCCGGATATGTTGCTTTTTATGAATGGAATACCTGTGGTAATTTTTGAGTTTAAGTCGGCAATAAGAGAAGATGCGACAATAGCAGATGCGTGGAAACAAATCCACAAAAGGTATAATCGTGATATTCCAAGACTTATGAAATATTGTTTTTTATCGGTAATTACTGATGGAGCGAATACAAGACTTGGGACAATTTTTACCGATTATGATTTTTACTATGCGTGGAATAAAGCGAACGACACCGAGAAGGTAAGCAATGGCATTAGCGCACTTTTGACAATGATAAAGGGAGCATTCACAAAAGAGCGGGTTACGACGATTCTGCGAGACTTCGTTTATTATGCGGATGAAAAACAGCGAGCTCTAGTTTGCCGATACCCACAGTTTTTTGGTGCAAACAAGATGTATAAAAGCATATGTAAGAGTCTAAAACCTGATGGAGATGGTAAAGGCGGAACATACTTTGGTGCAACCGGGTGTGGAAAAACACAAACTATGCTTTTTCTTTCTCGTCTTTTGGCATTACGGGATAATGAAAAATTTAGAAATCCAACGATAATAATTCTTACGGATAGAGAAGATTTGGACACGCAGACAAGCGAACTCTTTGAGACATCGAAAAGATTTTTAAGAGAAGATAAGGTGCGTAGTATAGAGAGTCGTAAAGATTTAAAAACTGTACTAGGTAATACAAAGTCTGGCGGAATTTATATAATAACAATTCAAAAATTTAGCGAAACCATAGGGTTGCTTTCAGAACGGGAAAATATAATTTGCATTTCTGACGAGGCTCATCGCACACAAACAAATATAGGATCTAAAGTTAAGACTACGGATAAAGGTGTCTTTACAAGCTATGGTTTTGCTAAATATTTGCGAGACAGTTTCCCAAATGCAACATACTGTGGGTTTACTGGAACGCCGATAGACGAGACAGTAGCTGTTTTTGGTGATGTAGTAGACAGCTATACTATGAAGGAGTCAACGGATGACGGAATAACAGTTCGCATCGCTTATGAGACGCGACTTGCCAGAGTTATCCTTTCTGATGAACAAGCACAGCAGATTAAGAAATACTACTCCAAATGCATTGAAGAAGGTGCTAACCCAGAACAAGTGGAAGAAAGCAAAAAAGCTATGAGTGAGATGAAAAGGGTGCTTGGACATCCAGATCGCTTGAAACGACTTGCTGTTGATATGGTAGAGCATTATGAAGCATTGCGTGCCGAAAAACCAAAGATAGCACAAAAAGCGATGATTGTATGTGCGGATAGAACTCTTGCACATAAAGTCTATAAAGAAATAATTGCGATAAGGCCTGATTGGGGAGTTAAGCGTAAGGCGGAGAATGAGAACGAGCTTACCCAGGAGGAATTAGAGCTATTAACAAAAACACAAAAACTCAATTTGGTGGCGACTCAGGGTAAAGACGACGATAAGGAATTATTTGATCTCTGTGGGACGAAAGAACACCGCAAGGCTTTAGATAAACTTTTCAAAAACCCTAAATCAAACTTCCAAGTCGCAATAGTAGTTGACATGTGGATAACAGGCTTTGATATTCCAGAGCTTGCTGTAATGTACATAGATAAGCCACTTCAGAAACATACCTTAGTTCAGACCATTTCTCGGGTAAACCGTAAAGCCGAAGGCAAACAACAAGGTTTGGTAGTTGACTACATTGGGATAAGAGAGGATATGCTTGCTGCTATTAATAAATATGGTAAAGAACAAGAAAGTCCAATTGATGAAATCAATATAGCAATTACGGTCTTTAGAAACAAACTACAACTTTTGACAGATTTGATGCATGAATTTAATCCTAATAGATTTTTTAACGGAGAACCGCTAGATCGGTTACTTTGCCTTAATGATGCTGCTGAATTCATCCAAATAAAGAAAGATACCGTGACAAGATTTATGAGGCTCTCAAGAGAACTAAAAGCGGCATATGAAATTTGCTTGCCGAGCGGATATTTAACAGATATTGAAGTGGCAAAGGCGCAATTTTTTCTTGCAATACGCTCAATAATTTACAAACAAACAATTGGCACTGCTCCAGATGCCGAAACTATGAACAAAGTAGTAGAAAAGATGGTGCAAGATGCGATTACTTGCACAGGGATAGAGAATATAGTAAATGCAAATGATCCCGAAGATATCTTCGGCGATAAAATGCTGGAAGAAGCTTTGGCAACAAAGCTTCCGATAACAAGGTTCAATGCTTTGATGCAGTTGCTAAAGAAAGCAATTGCAGGATATGGCAGAAAGAATAAAGTTAAAGCGATAGAATTCGATGAGCGCTTAAAGCGAGTAATAGAAAGATATAACGAAAGAGACAGTTTGGTTTTCACAAGTGAAGTGGTGGCGGATTTCGTTAATGGACTATCTGAAGAAATAATGAGAATTTACACGGATTTAGAAGAAGATAAGGAGTCGTTTAATAAACTTGGAATATCGTTTGAGGAAAAAGCATTTTACGATATTTTGGTGAAAGTGCGTGATGATCATGGATTTTCTTACTCTGATGAGAAATGCTTGGTGCTTGCTAAAAAAATTAAAGAGTTGGTGGATGATAAGTCACAATATGCCGACTGGGCTACTCGTGACGACATTAGAAACCAGTTAAACGAAGATCTGACGGTTTTGCTCTACAAAAATGGATATCCGCCAGAGTGGGATGAAGTAGTTTTTGAAAAAGTAATGGAGCAAGCCCAAAACTTTAAGAGATGGGAGTAGTGAATGGCAATAATTGATAAAATAACCGAGAGTGAAAGAAAGGCAAACGAAAGAGCAATTGCAACAAAGATTCTAGACAAAATGGAAAGCTTGCGACTTGAGAATGATGAAAACAGTTCAAAGCGTTGGATATGGGAATTGCTACAAAATGCCAAGGATTGTGCAGTCAAAAATCAAAAAGTAAAAGTTAATATAAACTTTGATAAAAACAGAGGCGTTCTAGAATTTAGCCATAACGGTCAATCTTTCTCTCCGGAAAACTTAACTTTTCTGATAAAACAAGTTTCGACCAAAGAAAGAAGTGAGTCTGATAGTGAATTAAAGACAACCGGAAAGTTTGGAACAGGTTTTTTGTCTACTCATTTGTTGTCCGAAATAGTGGAATTAGAGGGAGTGATTGCCGATGAAGATATTTCCCCTAAAAGTTTTCAACTTACTCTGGACAGGAGCGGAAAAGATATTTTAAGTGTTTTAAATGCAATTGACAAAACATTCAAGCAGCTTTCCCAAATTGATAACTCTGAGCCAATAAAGAACTTTAATCAATCTGAGCTTAATACAAAGTTTTCTTATAAATTAGATACTAAGGGATTGGCTATTGCAGAACAAGGGTTACGAGATTTTAAAGCATGCATATTTTATGTATTAATTTTTATTGGCAATATCTATTCAATTAAACTAGAACATGAGAATAAGGAGTATATTTTATCTGATAAAACTGTTAATTTAAGTGAAACACTAAAACAATATATAATAATTGAGAGAACTTTAAATAAAGCTATAGAGCATGAAATAATTGTTATTACTGATAATGAAGTTTCAGTAGCTATGCCTATTGTATGCAAAGGTAATACTATTTCTTTTGATATTTCAAAAGAAAAATCAGCAAAATTATTTTGTGATTTTCCACTTGTTGGCACAGAAAACTTTTGTTTTCCAGCAGTCGTAAATAGTAGTAATTTTAATCCAACAGAGCCCAGAGACGGAATTTATTTAACAGATAAAAATGACAGTAAAATCATTGAAAACAAAACGTTAATGATAAAAGCACGTTCTTTATTGTATGATTTAATCGATTTCGCCTCTACTAATAATTGGCAGAGAATGTTTGCACTGGCTCAATTTTCTAAAACGTTTGAAGCTAAGTGGATTGATGATAAATGGTTAAAAGAAGAGCTGATTGATTTGATTATCGAAAAACTCTTAACAACTCCAATTGTAGATACAGTAAATAAAAACCGAAGTGCTATTAAAGATGCGGAAAATTGGAATGTTTGGTTTCCGCATGATGAAAAATCAGAAATAAGGGAGATGATTTGGAATTTATATTCGGATTTCGCTCCTGGAATTTTACCTGTTAAAGATGAAATACATGAATGGTATGAAAGTGTATTAAGCCGAGAGACCAAGTTGAATATTAAAGAAGCGTTTGTAGATGTCACAGATAGAAAAAATATTGAAGAGCTTACAACTAAGTTGAAAAACAATAAAAATGTTTTTGAATGGCTAAATTATTTTTATGCAATGGTTGAAAAAAGTAAGAATGAGGATTTTTTTAATAAAGATGAGTTTCAGGTTTTACCTAATCAAAACGGAGAGTTTATACACAAAAACTCGCTAAAGCTGGACGAAGGAATTGAAGACAGAGTAAAAGATGCGTTACTTTTATTGAAAGTAGATATTAGGAACAGTTTAATACACAAAAACATAAAGTTGTTTGAAAAATTAAAATTTGTGGTATTAACTCAAACAGAAGTAGTTAATGATATAAACAATATATTGAAACATAATTCAGAAATTAATAAGACAGATGCCTGTGAACTGCTTTTGGCCTCATTTCCTAGCATCAAAACTGAGATGAAAGAGAGGGAGCAACTATATTCATTTTATTTAAAGCTAAATAAATCTTTTGAGCAAATAGAAAAACAGCATCTTTCAAATTGGTCTGATGATATATGGGAGGAGTCTGACAAAATTATTGTAAAACAAATTGCGACGAAGATATCGGAATTTGAAAACATTGAAGCACTATCAAAGAAAGTTTTATTCTCTGAACAAGAAACTGTCCAATGGATTGATGCCTTCATTGACTACCTAGTAAAAAATAATTTTACTGTTATTGACAGTAAAACTATTTCATTTCTACCAAATCAAAATGGCTGTTTTTGTGTAAAAGACGATTTATATTTAGATGATGGGGAAATTGATGAAAGTTTAAAAGATATTTGTGCCGAACTAGGTTATGATTTTAGAGATAAGCTTTTAGACGAAAGAATATTTTTGAAAATGCCAGAAGCTAGCAATGCAGACGAAAAACAAATCGCTAATAAAATCATTGAGCTGGCACAAGATCTTTTGCATAGACACAGAAATGAAGAAGAAAAGAAAACTTTGAGAAAACTTATAATTTGGTTTAGTGAAAATGCTGTAAAGGCAGGTAAACTATTTGGAGAGTTTTATAGTAATAAACACAAGATTTATGAAGATAAAGAGATTGCAGAGAGTTTTCAAAAATGGGAAGAGACTACTGCTTTAATGGAAGAGCTAGGAGTTAGTTCTCTGCGAGAATTGAAAAAGATTATTGAAGGAGTTAAGCACGAAGGTTCTTTTACAATTGAAAAGAGCTTACCAAACAATGTAAGCATTGAACAAAAAGACATAACAAGAGAAGATTTACTCCAATATGGAATAACAACAAGAGAGGAATTAGAGAAGGCTTTTGAGGTGCGAGAGTTTGCTGAAAAATTTAAACATCAATCTACGCCGTCTTTTGAGATGTTCGAATATGCTCAAAAATTAATCGACAGAGCAAAAGAAAACATTAAAAACTATTTAGTTTCTCTTGAAGCTTATGATTGCACCGATATGGAGGAGCTTGCTTCAACAATAATAGCTGGCATAAAGAAAAAGGGAGTACCAATCACTGTCGTCGTTAGACCTTCGGATTTCGGACAAGTCTTATTCTATTATTCTTCCGAGAAGGATGCTTTAGATTATGAGAATGCAGAGTTGTGGGTAGAGGATGGAAAGACTGAACCGAAACTGTTGACTTTAGGAAAAATTTTAAAAGCGACCGGGATAAACAGAATTCCAATAAAGGAGCTGAGAGAATGATAAGCATTAATGAGATTAAAAAAATAATTGGCAATAAGGAAAACGAAGAGTTGGAGTATAAGGCAGTTTTACCGCCTTCAAGAACAATGGCAATGCTGATTGCATCTTTTGCAAATACGAAAGGTGGTTATATAATTTTAGGCGTAACAGAAACCCCAAACTCTCACAATAAAGTTGTGGGATTGAGCCAGGATTTTAGGGCAAAAGAAATAATTCAAAAATCTCAAGAATTATTGTTTCCGAAACCAGTTATTTACTATGAGTATTTAATTATTGAAAATAAACAAATATTTGTTGTTAAAGTTGAAAAATCAACTAAAGATATTCTTTACGATAATAAAAAGTATTTGCGATCAAAAAACGGTGAACTTTCGTCTGACAAAAAAGGGAATCATCAAAGTTCTACAACATATATAGATAATTTATATAAAGTACTTAATAGTACGAAGAGAGCGACTGGTTCGTTCGATTCATTTAAGCAACATTATTTAAATATTGCTAGCATATTAGACGATGTTATTCAGAAAAGCAGGAATAAAGACGAAACTTTAATATTAAAAAGAATTCTATTCTCTTCTTGTGTTGATACTTTTGAAAAATATCTTTCAGATATTTTATATGAAATTTTCTTAGCTAATCCAAATACTATGAAATCCGAAGAAATTGTTACAATAAAAGAAGTGCTTGAATGTGCCGACATACAGGAATTTATTATTTATTTTGCAGGTAAAAAACTACAAAAACTACAAAAAGGTAATATTAAAGGTTTTTTAAAAGATGCAAAACAATTATCTGATTTAAATGCAATAGATGAGACAGCGCTTGATGAAGTAAGTAAAATATTAGAAATAAGGCATTTATTTACTCATCGAAATGGAGTTGCAGATCAGAAGTTTTTAAGTGTTTTTTCAAATAAGATTTTGGGCGAGATTGTGGATTTATCTATCAAGGAACTTTGTGAAAAACTCAATGAACTAGTAAATGTTACAATATTAATTGACACAAAGGCTATAGAAAAACATGGTTTAAGTACTATATAAGGAGGTAAAAATTTATGACGCATAATTTAAAAACATATCCTAAGCCAACAGCATTTCATGTGGGTAAACTAACCTGTGCCGCTCTTAGGTCTCCCAAAGAATTGGTGAGCTTATATAGTGATGAAGAGTTTGAAGATTTCGTTAAGGAATGGGTTAGAACATTGCCGAAAAGCGATGATGTATATGCTTTTGGAGGAGCTGGAGATAAAGGGCGAGATGTTGTGGCTTATAATAAATTAACTAACGAGTGGAGATATTATCAGTGTAAACATTATGACCATCCAATTATGCCAAGTGAAATATGGGTTGAGTTTGGAAAGCTTGTTTATCACACCTTTAAGCAATCATATCCAGTACCAAAAGAATACTTTATTATTGCACCGCAAGATACAGGGGCAGGTCTAACGGATTTAGTATTACACCGACACACTACATTAGGATCGGATCTAATCAAAGAATGGCCGGGGAAATGTTATGGTCGCATAGAACGAAATCAAGATACATTGACAGCGGAACTGGAAACGTATATAAAAAGCTTTAATTTTTCTATTATTAAATTAAAGCCAATCGATCAGGTTATTGACGAGCATAGAACCGCATTACCTCAGGTATATGGTTTACGTTTCGGAGAAGGATTAGTTAATACTAGACCACAGAAAATTATAGTGCCTAAGGCAATTAATGGAGAAGAGCATCAACCATATCTAAAAAAAGTTATCGATGCGATACTGGATTTTGGAAGAAAAAACGGGTTGTCGATTAAGACATTTGAAGACATTGTGAACGATGATGAATTTAAGTCAGAATATGAAAGACAAAGAGAAAGGTTTTTTTATGCAGAATCATTAAGAACTTTTGCGGAAGATAGTTTAATGCTGGATGAATATTTTAATTCGCTTAAAGATGATGTTTATTATTCAATTATTGATATAGTAAACAGCACTTTTTTGGACGGGAGGTCAAGATTACAGGCAGTCATGTCGCAGATTGCTGGACTTACACTTGCAGAAAGCAATATTCTAGTTAAATATGGAATTGTGCGCCCGCCAGACAAGCAAGGGATTTGCCATCACTTGGCGAACGAGCGAGATGATATTAAGTGGGTGAAATAATATGGATAATATGATATTAAACGAAAAGAAAATAAAACTTTCACTCATACTACATGCAGTACTATATGTGTCTAACGATGAGCTAAATACTAGAGATTTTACTGTGTTAGAATACGGCTTGAGGGAAAAAAAGGAAGAGGTAAAAGAATGCAAAATTTTAAATATTGACGTTCGTGATTTCTTATCAATAGAAGATATTAGAAAAAGTTTATTTTTGTTGTTTGCTAAGGGGATTACTTCTTCTAGAAGTAATCACGGCGAAATGTTTTATAAAATTACAGAATTTGGCAAGTATGCGTTTGATAAATATTTGGAAAATGATAAAGCAATTTTAGAGGAAATTAAAGCGGTGTTAAATATTAACATAAATGATATGAAGTCATTGTTTAACAAAAGAAGAAGAGGAGGAAAAGAATGAATAGAATACTCATTGAAGAACTGTGGGTTCAAGGTGATGGAAAGCAAGATGCTACGATTTCTTTTGAGCAAGGATTAAACGTTGTATCGGGAGATTCGGACACGGGGAAGACATATATCTTTGAATGTATAGACTATGCGTTTGGCGGCTCACGAAAACCAAAAGAAATTGAAGAAGCAAAAGGATATTCACGATTAATACTTCATTTTTTGGTTAATGGGGAAAGGTATAGTATAAATCGTACATTTGATAAAAACTCGGTTTTGGTATCATTACCAAATAATCTTACAAAAAAGCTGGAAGTTAAACATAATGCAAAAAATGATGATAATCTTTCTATGTTTCTTTTAAATTTGTTGGGCATTAAACATCCGATTCTTATACGGCAGAATCAAAGAAATACTTCTAGAACATTGACTTTTAGGGATTATCTTCATCTGTCGATTATTAGTGAAACTGATGTCATTGCTAATTATTCTGTGTTTCAAACTGAGCAATACACAAAAAAAACAGAAAGAATATCTATACTTGAGTACATACTTGCTGGATTAGATGCTGCAGGTTTAGTAGAAGAAGAAAAGAGAGAATTAATAACTGCCAAAAGAGATGCTATAGTTGGATTCATTGATAAAATCATTAATGAAAAGAGTGTTGAGTTAACAAGATTAAACAAAGAATTAATTGAATATTCTAGTAGTAATAACCTTTCCGACCTTAATAGTAGATATGATATGTTGCGTAATAATCTTTTGACGAAGCTTGCCACATTGAAAAAACTTTATGGAACTAAAAGAGAAATAGAGGCAAAAGTTCTAGAAGAACATATCAATTCTGAAAAATTATTAGTCTTGCTCAACAAATACAAGGCAGAGCTTAGCCAAATTATCAATATTAACAACTATGAATTTTTAATTGAGCAAATACCAACACTTGATTGTCCTTTTTGTGGTCAAGCTATGAAAGTATCCGATTTAAAAGATGAAGAAAGAAGACTACTGTGTGAAAAGCTTGCCAAAGATAAGGCTCAAAAAGAAAAAGATATTGCTGAGTTAGATGCAGCATATAGTATTGTAGAAAAAAGAGTTCAGAGTATCGAGCAAGAATTATTAAAACATATAAATCTGATTGATGGTGCAGAAAATGAAATAAAACTCATAAACAAAGAAATTTCAATTACTGAATCAACTCTTGCGGTCTTGAGAAGGATAGAGGAATTGCGAACAGAGCAAAGTTTATTAGAAAAGGATATTTTAGGGTTAGAAAGAAAAAGAACAATTGAAAAAGAACCGATTAAAACGATAAAGATTAAAAATGAACCTAAAAATGCAGCCATATATACGGAGTATTGTGAATTATTAACCAATATGTTAAAGGCGTGGCAAATTGCAGATCGGATAGAAATTCAATTCTCGCCCGAAGAACTCGATATTAGTATAAACACGAAAAAGCGTGTAGGTTTTGGTAAGGGTTATAGGGCAGTAATTATGACAGCTATGTCAATTGCATTAATGCGATATTGCTATAAAAAAAATAAGATACATCCTGGATTTGTTGTTGTTGACTCTCCGCTTGTTTCCTATAAGTTAAGGGCTCAAGATAAGACAGGTGAATGGGTAGAGGATAAAGTTGAACGTGCTATGATTGCGGAGATACTTCAATGTGACAATAATAATCAAGTCATTTTCTTTGAAAATAAAGATTTAAAATTTAGTGGAATGAAGTACAATTACATAGGATTTTCACAGAAAGGAGAAATGGGGCAAAGAAAAGGTTTTTTCCCAGTGTGACAAACCAAATTAAAGGAGAACAAGATTCTCTTTTTTAAATTACATTGTGATAAAAGACAAAGCGGAACAGGATGTTCCGCTTTGAGGTAAGGAGGTGATAAGAGAGAAAAAATGAAAAAACGAGCCGAGAGGACGTTTTTTGTGAGTTTTTGTTTTTGATTTTTTGATAGCGAAATCATTTATTAAAGGAGAACAAAAAATGATAAGCTACGAAAAATTTAAACAACTAAAAGACAATCAAAGCATTGGATTAAGTCAGAGTGAGTTCAGTAGTAAAATTGGGATTGGTAGACGGGAGATAGAAAACTGGTGGAACAAGAGTGAGGAAGACTATTTCAAGATTGAACAAGGAAAGATTCACTATTTGGAAAACTATCGTTCGTTCATTGTGGACATTCTAAAGGTCACACCACAAATTCGTGGGGCGAATGTTCTTTACAAGTTAAAAGAGGCGTTCCCGGACTTCAGTTCAAGTACACCAACATTCTATAGATACTTGCAAAAACTTCGAGAAGAGGTTGGACTGACACAGTTTACCAAACAACGGGTCAGCAGCACCAGGGTTAGAGAAGTTATGGGCGAAGAAGCACAAGTGGATTTCGGACAGTACAAAATGAAAACTATGTACGACACTAACATCAAAGTCTACTTCTTTTGTATGGTGCTAAGTCACAGTAGTATGAGGTTTGTTCACTTTGAGCCAGAGCCATTTACAACGGCAACTGCTATTAAAGCTCACGAGTACGCATTCCAATACTTTGGCGGAAGAACACGAACCATTATGTACGACAATGATCGAGTATTTGTTAATGGCAATAACTACGGTAGCGTTCTCCTAGTAAAAGCCTTTGAGGAATTCGTAAAAAGGATTGGCTTTAGTACATATTTCTGCAAACCTCGTGACCCATATACCAAAGGCAGAGTGGAAAACTTGGTTGGCTTCATCAAATACAACTTTTTGGAAGGGCGGACATACTGCGGAATAGATGCATTGAACGCAAGTGCTTTGAGATGGTTGGATACACTAGGCAACGATGTAATCAATGACAAAAAACATTTTTCGCCGAGAGATTTGTTTAGAGAAGAGCGTAAGCATTTAATCTCGGTAGTCATGTCCAAACCAAAAAGACAGTTGTACGAACTCAATAAAAGCAACACGGTTAAGTACGAAGGCAATTTTTACGAAATGCCGACTGGCGCATACTTGCTTATGAACAAAGTCCGAGTGGAAGAGCACAATGACGAATTACTTTTCTATAGTCTTGAAATAAGTGAGTTAATATGTAAGCACAAACTTACTGAAGGCAAGGATAAGATAGTTGCAATAGAGCAATCTGCCATGAAGGCAATCAAAACAAGAGAGATGGAAGACTTCTTTGCGGAAGACGATTTATACAAGCAGTACATGGCTGGCATAAAGACAATCATGCCACGCTATATAAACAAGCAAAACCTTGCTCTCAAGAAAGTAGCTCGCTACTACTCAAAAGAAGAAATGCGATTAGCTTTCAATCATTGCATAAAAAACAATGATTGCAATATTGCCGAGTTTGTGCCGTTCCTCATTTACAAGTTCGGTCGGGAGAAAGCCAAAAAGTTTTTGCCAGCGGTAACCATATATAACTACCAAATACGTGCGGAGCAGATAGCGGAGGAATACCATGGCAAATAGGACGAAGATAAAAGCAATGGCAAAGGAACTCAACCTGCAAACAATTGTAAACAGGCAACTTAAAGAACTAAGCATGGGAAACTTGGATTACTTGCAGCTCATCTTGGAAAAAGAAGTGGAAAGCCGAAAGCAAAACTCGATTGCGAAAATAAGAAAGTTTTGTAGTCTTCCAAGTATTCAACTGAATAAAGAGCGATTGCACGAAGGTGTGAGATACCAAGTAGAAAAACTACTTAACTGCGAGTGGATAGAGAAGAGTAAGAACCTTTTGATAATCGGAGAATGTAATACAGGCAAAACTGCACTGGCGAATTACTTAGCCAACAATGCAGTTGAGCAAGGGCTGAAGGTTTTCTACATAAAAGCGGATGAACTGCTAGTGGTGCTGAGTAAAAAAGAAGTTCTATCAAAAGCACAAGCAATTTTCAATAAAATAAGGAACGCAGACTTGCTGGTGCTGGATGAAGTGCTTTACTTAAACATCGACAAAGAAAACCTAGAGTTGTTTTACAAAACCATTATGCTGATAAACGAAACCACAAGCATTGTCTTTATTACCAACAGAGAGATTTCCGATTGGCTAAAAACTGCGGAAGAAAAATACACAATGCAACTATTGATAAGTCGTGCGCTTGCCGATACTGAAGTGATAAGGTTGTGAAATTATTAAAAGCACAGCGAATTCCTAAACCCCACCGAAAAATGGGGGTATTAGGAAAATGAGAAGGGATACCAGACAATCAAACTTTTAATTTGGTCGAATTCGACCAAATTAAAACAGCCTTGTACTAAAATGGTTATAGTTGTATTATTCATCAAAAGAACAATATTGAAGTGATTTGAGGAGCAATAGCAAAACAAAACCCTGCAATAATTATCACCAAATGTACATTTTTTATACACTCGTGAGAAAAATTGCAACTTTTTAGGGGGTAGGGGGGTCTAAATCCCTAAAAAACAGCCTCAAAAGAGCGAGGCAGCCCCCTCACGCAAGAAATCGCATAATCAAAAATCAATCGCATAATCAAAAATGATAATCAAAACCGCAAAATCAAACAAGGATAATCAAAAAAAGAACGCACGCATAATCAAACGCTTAAAATCAAAAGCAGACATTATGGTGTATAAGCCCAGTATATATCTATTATGAACCCCGATGTTTATTATGTGTTTGTTAATGGTCTTGTGGGGGTTGTGATAGTAAGATAAAAAAAGTTGATTCTTTTCTTTTTTTATGATATCATTAAACGTGAGTAAAATTTGGGTTGAAATTTTAATCAAATTTTGGAAACAGAAAGATATTGAGTCAATAATTGAAATGTTTGAAAAAGGTGCAGAATGCTACGATACCCCTTTCGTAAAAAGCAACGATGTTGAGAATGATTGGGAAGAAATAAAAGAACAAGATATTGTTTCCTTAACTTATGAAATTCTTTCTGGCGATGAAAATAATTTTGTAGTTAATTTCAAATTAGAATTAAAAAATCAATTTATAGACGTAATTAATCATATAAAATTAAATAAATCAAACAAATGTTATTACTTAAAACAGTGGTATATGGAAAAGCAAATGCAATAAACGGAGTATCCTATTTGCTGCTTTTATTTTTTAATTTTTTTAAAAAGGCATTTACAAGCAGGGGTGTTTTAATGACAAAAATAGAAAATGAGATTGTTGAAGCAGTTAAAAACAACAAAGGCAATGTGAAAATCTTTTGGGATATGGATGGGACTTGTGCAAGTATGGAAATGCATAATCTTGAAAAGAAATTAGAACCTGGCTTCTTTTACAAAAAGAGGCCGATTAAAGCAATGCTTAAAATCATGGAGAAGTTTTACAAATTAGGCGCCAAAACCTATATCTTAAGTTTTTGCGGTTTCAATTATCAAGTAGAAGATAAAATTAAATGGTGCAAGGAAAATTGCCCTTTTATTAAATATGAAGATATTATTATCATTCCCAGAAAAGAAAGCAATGTCAAGCCAGCCGAATCAAAAATATATTTGAAAGCCGAATATATGAAAGAATATGTCACAAAGGAAGATATAGTATATTTTATTGATGACAATGAATACGTGTTGCTTGGTACAAAAGAAAGATTGCCGTTTATCAATATTGTAAGTCCGATGGATTTCATTGTATAGACAGTGTTTTTGTATTGTTTTTTTACTTTTTCGGCATTTTGTAGTATTAAAAGTTAGGGGGTTAGGTTTATGAAAAAAGAATCATCTAATAAAGAGCCAGTTATATTAAGTGCATGGATTTGTGCGGGCAAAACATATCTAACAAAAAAATATAAAAACATAATTGAGTTGCCAAGTGGGGACTACAAGTATATTTTAACAGATGAGCAGAAAGCCATTGCAAACAAAGAGAGCATCAAATCAACAAAAAGAGAAATTAATCCGGCGTGGCCAAAAAACTATTATGATGCAATTCTTAAAGAAGCACAAAGTGGAAAACATGATATTATTCTTATCGCGCCATGTATGCCTTTTGAAGAAATGAGGAGCTATGGCATAAACTTTACTTTGGCATATCCAAATCCATCTTGCAAGGAAGAATACAAAGAACGTGCAAGAAGTAGAGGTGCGAATGAGGAATTCGTTAAAAGAGTTGAGAGCACGATTCAGAGTGATTTTGAAGATTTTTTAAATCAGCCAAACGAAAAAATAATTATGCAACCGAGTGAATATTTAGAAGATGCTTTAATTAGGGTTGGTATCTTACAGGCAAAAAACAATTAACCTTGTGGAGTCAAACGATGAAATAAAAAAATAGAGCCAGTTTTGCAATGTCTTTCTTACGTGAGGGAGATGTTCTTTCCACGTTAAAACTAAAGCGCACGGACACGATTAAGAATGAGGCTGTTCGCATATCAGAGAATTTGTTCTGCCAATAACCGAAAGGGCTTTAGCTCTAAGGATAAAGAGAATAAAATGGGCATTGCTTTAATTGGCTTTTAAAAGAAGAGCCTTACTTTTCAAAATGATAAAGCTTGCGTTTTTGTATGAAAAAGAATTTTAATGTAGAAAACACAATAGTATACGCAAAAAACGTAATGTAGGCACAAAAACACAGTTGTAAAACTGGCGATTATTTATGAAATGTGTTAAAATGAAGACAAGGAGGGAATAATGAAATTACATGTTTTAGGAACTGGAAATGGCGGAGCGATTGATTGCTATAACACTTGCTTTTTTGTCGAAAACGGAAACAATGTCTTGCTTGTTGACGGGGGG
>JGI996J12353_1000204_pt1 | contig 17000 bp, 15 predicted proteins | sample IntmicLarv5ML5BL_FD_12353 | JGI IMG/M metagenome (IMG submission 12353) | reverse complement strand
GATCAATGAAATAGCTCAAATAGAAATCAAAGAATACGACGAATCTTATGATGATATATGCAAGCATATCCGCAATCACAATAAGAAATATCTTGGCTTGGAGGAAGTCGTAAAAGAGAATAAACATAAGTTGGAATTACACTATGTCTCAGAGGAAGTTGCAAGATTTGACTACTTTAAGAAACTTGAGCAGGTACATAAATTGCAATCCGAACAAACGCTTCTTGCTCAAAACATTCAACAATTAGAAACTGAAATTAAGCAATTGAAAGACAATCTTTCCAATGAGGTTATTGGAGCAACAGAGTTCAATAATATGCTTTGGAAATTTCTTGGTCGAAACGATTTGAGCTTGGAACGAAGAGCTGATGGAGGTTATTTAGTGAAACGAAATAATAACGAAGAAGCGAAGAGTCGAAGTCTTAGTGAAGGAGAGCGTTCAGCAATTGCATTGGTTTATTTCATTGCAAAGTTGAAAGAAGATGGAAATAAAATAGAAGACACAATTATTGTCATTGACGACCCAATCTCAAGCTTTGATTCCAATCATTTATTTCATGCAAATTTTTTCATTAAAAATGAATGTAATAATGCGTTCCAACTATTTGTTTTGACTCATAATTTCCATTTCTTTACATTGCAGAAAGAATGGATTAAGAGTAAAGTTGTAAAAGAAGCCAATAAAAAGACGGTAGATTTATTCTGCATATACCTTATTAAGCCAAAATTGATAAATAGCATACGGAATGGTAATATTGAGAATGCTGATAATATATTATCTCAGTTCGACTCGGAATACCACTTGTTGTTTTCGGAGGTAAATAAATTCTGTAACGATCCCCAATTAGACTATATAACAACTCATACAATAGCAAATATTTGTCGACAACTACTGGAAAGTTTTCTGTCATTTAAGTATGGTCGAAAGAAATTAGAAAAATGCTTTGACGAAATCACGGGATTTAATGACCTATCAAAAGTTCGCAAATTTGTGAATCACTATTCGCATAAGGTAGATAATGGTGCTTCTATCCAAGGATTTAATGATAATGTTTTCGGAGAGGCAGATAAAATAGTTCCTCAAGTATTGGAGTTGATTAAACATGTGGATTCGGTGCATTATTCTTCAATGATTGCAAGGTTAAATAATACTTGATGTATGGAAAAGTGGAAAGAATATAGATTTTCTGATTTTGTAGATATAAATCCAACTGTAAAACTGCCAAAGGATGAATTGATTTCTTTTGTTGAAATGAAGGATTTAGATTCAGGCAAAAGATTTTGTTTTCCCTCACAAGAAAGAATGCTCTCTGGAGGAAGTAAATTTAAAGACGGAGATACTCTTTTTGCACGAATCACACCGTGTTTAGAAAATGGTAAGATATGTCAAGTAAATGGACTTAAAGGCGGAAGTGGTTTAGGATCGACAGAGTTTCATGTTTTCAGAGGAAAAAAAAATATTTCAAATTCTGACTTTGTTTACTATTTATCTCGCTGGGACGATGTTCGCAGCCATGCAGAAATTAACTTAGATGGAACTTCAGGGAGGCAAAGAGTGCCAAGAGAAGCATTTAATGATTTGATTCTTCTTCTACCTCCTCTTTCTGAGCAAAAAGCCATAGCTTCGGCATTAAGCAGTTTGGATGATAAAATAGACTTGCTTCACTGCCAAAACGCCACCCTTGAAAAAATGGCAGAAATACTTTTTAGACAGTGGTTTGTGGAAGAGGCGAAAGAGGAGTGGGAGGAAGGAAAATTAGGAGATGAATTTGATTTTACAATGGGAGTTTCACCCCCAGGAGAGAGTTATAATGAGGAAGGAATAGGTATTCCTATGTATCAAGGAAATGCAGATTTTGATTTTCGATTTCCTAAACGAAGAATTTACACTACAGATTGTAAGAAACTAGCATACAAAAATGACATTCTAATTAGCGTAAGAGCACCTGTTGGAGCGCAAAATATGGCTAACGAAGAATGCTGTATCGGACGTGGAGTTGCTGCTTTCAGATATAGCAGAAATAAATCTTTTTATTCTTATACATATTACAAGTTAATGTCATTGATGGATGAAATCAAACAATTCAATGAAACAGGAACAGTGTTTGGCTCAATAAGTAAAACAGATTTTGAGTCTATTGATATTACAATTCCTGATGATAAAACGATTGAGAGGTTTCAAATAGAGGCAGAAAGTATAGATAGTAAGATTTTTCTAAATTCAGAACAAATCCGCATTCTAACTTCATTTCGTGATACTTTATTGCCGAAGTTGATGAATGGGGAAGTGACAGTACAATAATATGGAAAAGCTAAAGAAAGTAATAAGCCAATATGGGCGTTGGTCTATTTTATCAACTTATATTGATAGAATAGAAGCTCATATAGATATAGACTTTAGTCTTTCTTTAGAAAATTCAAAAGCCTTATTAGAATCAATAGGACGTGAAATATGCTTAAACAAGCAAAAAGAAATTGCCGAGAATTCAAGTGTAAACGGGATTTTGAAAAATGCGTTTTCAGCAATGGGATATTCTAATTCTAATCTAGTAAGTCAAGTATCTAGCGCATTAGCTACCATTGCTCAACAAGTTGGTGAATTAAGAAATGAAATTGGAATTACGTCACATGGGAAAACACTTGATAAGTTAAAAGAAAGAAATGAGCAAGTAGATTTTATTACTCGTGAATTATTGATTGATTCAATAGAGGTTATAGGGTGTTTTTTAATTCGGATATTTGAGAATGATAATCCTATACTTTTATCCGAATCAAATAACGAATTATTTTTCTATGAAGGCGAAGCTACTCAAGATTTTAACGAGTTTTGGGATGAACTGTTTGGTGATTTTGAAATGGGGGATTATTCTTATGCAGCAAGTGAGATTCTATATAATGTAGATAATGAGGCATACATGAACGAATATAAAGGATTTAAGGAGGATCAAAAATCAGAGCATGATTAGGAAGATCGGTTTATATTTTCTCTCCCTTTGGTTATTATTTCTACTGATTATAATTATCACAGTAGATATACCGACTTATTGGGGTAACGATTGGGAATTTGTCGGATTCAAGTATTTGTTATTAAATAACATTGTTCCTATAATATGTGCATTAGCACTTATTATAGGCGGTCTTTCTTATTACGATTTCAACCACCAAATTACAGGTACGCCTGAATTATCTTTTGAAATCACAGTAGTTGAAAATATAGACTATGAACACCTGACTTTCTTAACAACTTATATAGTTCCGTTAGTTTGTTTCAATTTTGACAGCATTCGATATGAAATCGTATTAGCGATTTTATTGATAGTTATAGGAGCAATATACATTAGAACAGACTTATTTTATGCAAATCCAACATTGGCTATTTTACGATTTAGAATTTATAAAGTATCCGGTAGTTTCAGAGGTGGAGACATAAGAGATAATTTAGTTTTGATATGTAGAGAAAAATTAAATCAAAGTGATCGTGTGAAATATATCAAAATAGACGAACGAATTTATTACGCATATAAAGATAGTACCCATGAATAAGGCAGAATTAAACCAATCATTAGAGTTTTTAAATAATCCGACAGGAGAGTTGCAAATAATTATGTATGCTTGTTTTGAGGAACAAGCTACAAAAAAATTAGATATAAAAGCAGAAGACCTTCCTTCAATACGGAGGCTATTTGTGGACTCAGTCAACAATGCAATTATTAGTCAAGAAGATTTCACTGTGATACCTCTTTCCACAGCAGATGAGAGAGGTAATTGTTTTTACGAATATGATTTGGATCTGCCTGATGAATTGCAAGTTTTAGAAACAGTTATCGGAAATGATGAAATAGAAATATTCAACTTAAATAATGATACATTTGCAGAAATTGATGCTTTGGTGATAGTATTAGCGGATGACAATAATGAAGTGTCAATCTATAAAAAACTATCCTCTGTAGAGGTACTTGGACGTGGAGGCTACATGCTTTGGAAATCAAATCAAAGACTTGAGCGTTTTGAAGAACAATTACTAAGAATCAGTCCGAGCTTTCAAGTATTACGTGTTGGGGAGAGTGTAATTATTCTAAATCTAAAAACCATTGAAAAAAGTTTTGGCTTTCACGACGTGATAAAGCGAGAGGCAACTATTGGGCTGGAAGCAATAAATGACATGGGAATTGTCAGTAATATAGACACCTTAAAAGAGCTAATCGAAAATGTGAGTTTTGCGAGAAAGCTTACTAAAATTGCAAGAAACTCTCCCGTAATCCAAAGAAATATCCCTAATGTTAGTATTATAACATTTTCAAGAACACACCCTGCAATAAGAAATAAAATGAGATATACACCTGATGGAACTCAGTTTGCATTAGACACAAGGGTTTCAAAGGATTTATTTGTCAAATTACTGAATGATGATTTTCTGACGTCTGAATTGACTCAACTTTATTATGATAGCTTAGCAAAAGATAATATTGAGGCTGAAAATGAACAAATTGAAAACGAAGCAAACGAATAAATCATGACCCGAATCACCGAATCTCACATAGAAGAATTTGCCATCGAATTGCTCGAAAAGCAAGGCTACGAGTATATCTATGCTCCGAATATCGCACCCGATGGAGATACACCCGAACGAGAAAGTTACGAACAGGTACTCTTACTCGACCGCTTGCGTCGCGCTGTAAAGCGAATCAATCCTGATATTCCAGCGGAACAGCAGGATGAAGCTATTCGGGAAATTCAACGCATTGCTTCTCTGGAGTTGATAGCGAACAACGAAACTTTTCATCGCTATCTAACTGAGGGCGTTAAGGTAAGCTGCCAGAAAGATGGAAATGAACGTGGTGATTTGGTTTGGTTGATTGATTTTGAAAATCCGTTGAATAACAACTTTGTAGTCTGTAATCAGTTTACTGTTATTGAAAACAATCACAATAAACGACCTGATGTTTTATTATTTGTCAATGGTTTACCTTTGGTATTGGTTGAGTTAAAAAACGCAACGGATGAAAATGCTACCGTACAATCCGCATTCCGGCAGATTGAGACATATAAAACTCAAATCCCCTCGTTGTTTACATACAATGCATTATTAATAATATCGGACGGATTGGAAGCCAAAACAGGTTCGCTTTCTGCCGGACTAAGTCGTTTCTTGGCATGGAAATCGGCAGATGGGAAAGCAGAAGCTTCTCATTTAGTGAGCCAGCTCGAAACTCTGATAACAGGAATGTTGAATAAAGAAACATTGCTCGACTTGATTTGTCATTTCATCGTGTTTGAAAAATCAAAACAGGAAGATACTAAAACGGGAATTGTTACAATAAATACGGTAAAGAAAATTGCTGCCTATCACCAATACTATGCCGTAAATCGTGCTGTAGAATCTACACTTAGGGCATCTGGATTTGTAAAGAGAGGGCAAGAAAACGTCCTTTGTGAGCCTCCTGTTAGTTATGGATTGTCTGGTGTGGACAATCAGCCTATCGGAGATCGCAAAGGCGGTGTTGTTTGGCACACGCAAGGTAGCGGAAAATCGTTATCCATGGTGTTCTATACAGGTAAATTAGTGTTAGCGATGGACAATCCGACTATTGTTGTGATTACAGATCGTAACGATTTGGACGATCAATTGTTCGATACATTTGCAGCTTCCAAGCAGTTATTGCGACAAACACCCATTCAAGCCGAAAATCGCTCTCATTTAAAAGAATTATTGAAAGTAGGTTCAGGTGGTATCGTGTTTACAACCATACAAAAATTCAATCCCGAAGAAGGTAATGTGTATGATTTGCTTTCCGACCGTGAAAATATCATAGTTATCGCTGATGAAGCTCACCGCACGCAATATGGTTTTAAAGCAAAAACGGTAGATGATAAAAACGAAGCAGGCGATGTGATTGGCAAGAAGACGGTTTATGGATTTGCCAAATATATGCGAGATGCATTACCTAACGCCACTTATCTCGGATTTACCGGAACGCCGATTGAAAGTACAGATGTAAATACGCCCAAAATATTCGGAAATTATGTTGATATTTACGACATAGCACAAGCCGTAGAAGACGGAGCGACCGTACGCATTTACTATGAAAGCCGATTGGCAAAAGTAAATCTCAGCGAAGAAGGATATCGGTTGGTAGAAGACCTCGATAGTGAATTGGAACAGGAGGATTTGACAGACACACAGAAAGCAACTGCCAAATGGACACAATTAGAAGCACTTGTTGGCAGCGAAAACCGGATAAAGAAAATTGCCAATGATATTGTTAATCACTTTGAGGAACGTCAAACAGTTTTTGAAGGTAAAGGCATGATTGTTTCGATGAGCCGACGTATTGCCGCAGAACTATATGATGCTATTATATCCATAAAACCCGAATGGCATTCTGATGAATTGAACAAAGGAGCGATTAAGGTTGTGATGACCACAAGCTCTTCGGATGGACCTAAAATCGCTAAGCATCATACGACAAAAGAACAACGCCGTAGGTTAGCCGAACGCATGAAGTCGCCCGATGATGAATTAAAATTAGTGATTGTTCGAGATATGTGGCTTACAGGTTTTGATGCACCCAGTATGCATACGCTATATATTGACAAGCCGATGAAAGGTCATAATCTGATGCAAGCGATAGCGCGTGTTAATCGGGTATATAAAGATAAACCCGGCGGTTTGGTTGTTGACTATCTTGGTATTGCCGCTGACCTGAAGAAAGCACTCTCGTTCTATTCCGACTCAGGAGGCAAGGGTGATCCGGCTATTGCACAAGAACAGGCTGTGGCGTTAATGCGCGAAAAATTGGAAGTTATATCCAATATGCTTTATGGTTTCTCTTATGAAGATTATTTTGGAGCTGACACTTCAAAGAAACTGAGCCTGATACTTGCTGCGGAGGAATTTATTTTAGGCTTGGATGATGGTAAGAAACGCTTCATCAACGAAGTTACCGCTTTATCCAAAGCGTTTGCTATTGCCATTCCACATGACGAAGCGATGGATGCAAAAGACGAGGTCGCCTTTTTTCAAGCTGTAAAAGCACGCCTTTCCAAATTTGAAAGTATCGGTTCGGGACGATCCAATGAAGAACTGGAAACAACTATCCGTCAAGTGATAGATAAGGCTTTGGTAAGCGAACAGGTAATTGATGTCTTTGATGCTGCCGGACTAAAGAAACCGGATATATCTATCTTATCGGAAGAATTTTTGTTGGAACTGAAAGGTATGGAGCATAAAAATATTGCGCTTGAAGTACTGAAAAAGTTGCTCAATGATGAAATTAGGAATCGAGCAAAGAAAAATCTGATTAAGAGTAAATCTTTAATGGAAATGCTTGAAAATTCCATTAAAAAATATCACAATAAAATTCTTACAGCAGCAGAGGTTATTGAAGAGTTAATCAAATTGAGTCGAGATATTGTTGCCATGGATGATGAAGCCCATGCAATGGGGCTGACGGACTTTGAATATGCGTTTTATACAGCTGTCGCCGACAATGACAGTGCCAAAGAATTGATGCAACAAGATAAGCTAAGGGAATTGGCAGTAGTGCTTACAGAAACCATACGCCAAAATGCGTCAATCGACTGGACAATAAAAGAAAGCGTTAAAGCAAAACTGAAAGTGTCTGTAAAACGCTTGCTTCGCAAATTTGGTTATCCGCCCGATATGCAAATGCTGGCTACAGAAACTGTATTGAAGCAAGCGGAAGTGATTGCAGAGGAACTAACAAGAAAAGAAAGCGTATGAACATCAAAGAAATCATAAAACAACCTGAAGGAAGACGCTTGGAGTTCAAAGAAGCTCTCCCTGAACATGCAGACTTGGCAAATACGATTATTGCTTTTGCGAACGATGCGGGGGGAGAGTTGTATATTGGCATCCGTAATAATCCGAGGGAGATTACCGGACTTCCGGAAGAAGACCTTATGAAAATTGAGGCGCAAGTGAGTAATATTATATTTGATCGCTGTTATCCTGCAATTTTGCCCGACATTACTTTTCTGACAGAGGATGATAAGCATATTATTCGGGTAACCGTACATCGTGGTAGTGCGCCTCCTTATTACCAGAAAGACAAAGGCAAGTTGAAAGGAACTTATATTCGTGTTGGTTCAACAAATCGTTTGGCAGATGAAGAAATTATAACCGAATTAGAACGTCGGAAACGAAATGTATCATTCGATAGCGAACTGCTTATGGATAAACCTGCAAGTAAATTGAAGGTTGAATCTTTTAAGCAGGAATATCAAGATAAGACAGGAGAAGTATTAGATGTTCAAACATTACGTAAATTGGAACTTGTCAAAACGATGAGCGGAGCAGAATATCCAACGAATGCTTTGGTTTTGTTCTCAGACGATGAAATTCGTCGTTCACTATTTCCCTTTGCGAAAGTAGAATGCGCACGTTTTAAAGGAACCACTTCAGACGAATTTATTGATCAAAAAAGTATTTTATCCAATATAGCGATACAAGCTGAAGAGGCTTATAACTTCGTGTTGCGCCATATAAACAAAGGGGCTGTCGTAGAGGGTATTTATACTATTTCTCGTTGGGAATATCCGGTTAAAGCAATAAGAGAAATTATTAGAAATGCCATTGTACATAGAGATTATTCTCTCTCAGGCAAAGATGTCAAGGTGGCTATTTATGATGATATGGTGGAGATCACCAGTCCGGGGTTATTACCACCTTCTATTGATTATGCTGCAATGGAGAGTCGTCAAAGCGATGCCCGAAATAAAATTATAGCACCGGTCTTTAAGCGAATGGGTATTATCGACCAATGGGGCAACGGACTAAAACTCATCGCTGATGAGTTGAAAGAATATCCGCAAATCGAATTCCGTTGGAAAGAAACAGGATTGTCCTTTCAAGTGCAGTTTGTGAAGCTTGATTATGTTGCGGAGCAAGAGTTGAGGCAGAAGTTAGGGCAAGAGTTACAGGGGGAGTTGCAGGGGGAGTTGCAGGGGGAGTTGCAGGGGGAGTTGAATAAACCTACGATGTATTCCGAAGTACTTCACAAAATACAGGAAACTCCACTTTCCAGAAAGGAGATTTCAGGAGCTTTTGGACAAAAGAAAATTTCCGGTCAGTTAGAAAAGGTGTTATCGAAGCTAATCGAGGATAGGCTCATAGAAAATACCATTCAAGGAAATAAAAACCATCCAAAGCAAAAGCTCAGGATAACAAAACGTGGAATTGTATTTTTGGAGTTGTTAAAGACGTAGATTCAAAATTATTGTTATCCGATAAAAAGTTATCAGAGTATGGAAAAAAGTGCAGAAGAAAAAGAAGAGTTAACGATGCTGAATGTTCCCAAAGCAGTAAATTACCTCATAAATGAAATCGCAGAAATGCGTGTGTTATTGGAACATATTGAGAAACAACTCGGTTTAGGTGTAGATAAACATCGTCCGATAGGAATTGCTGATGCTGCCAGAGTTTTAGGTGAAACCGAGAGAGCTATAAGTAAAAAGGTGCGATCAAGGTCTATCCCCCATTATGTACAGGATAAGAAAGTGTATTTTTTTGAAGACGAATTGGTCAAATGGGTTGAGAGTTCTCGTGTTAAAACTTTTGCTGAAGAATATCAAAGTAGACGAAGATATTAAAAAATGAAGTTATGAAGTTAACACGAAAAGAATTATATGATTTGATTTGGAGTGAACCAATGACTACTGTTTGTAAACGATTTGGCATAACAGATAACGGATTAAGAAAACATTGCAAATCGATGAATATACCAACTCCTCCAATTGGTTATTGGGCGAGATTACAAAGTGGAAAGGATGTAGAAAAAATCCAGCTTCCTAACGATTATGTCGGAAAAAAACAAGATGTCAATTTACAGGAAGTTGGGCATCGTGAAACTAAGTCCGACGAAGACATTGTCGATCTTACTCCTCGAATAAATAAACAGAGAGAGCTGGAGCAGCTACTTGTAAATGAAAAAGCAGATTGTTTTATTGTTTCCGAAGTATTATATGCAAAAGATCCCTTGATTATCGATACAAAGGAGAAATTAAGACTGTCAAAGGAGAGTTCTTCCAACAACAATTATCTGAAAAGAAACCCATATAAAAACACAATTAAAGAAACCCTCAATATATTTGTTTCCGAAAAATCGACAGACAGAGCTCTCTCCATATTTTCCACCATAATCAAGGCTTTAAGATACAGAGGGCACAACATCAAAATAAATAAAGAGAGTACCTTCGCTATGATTAATGGAGAAGAATTTTGTATTAATATTACGGAACGTAAAAAACAGGATCGTAATAGCAATAATCCTTATGATAACAACAACAATATTTTCTGCGGAGAACTTAGGTTTAATATATCTTACACATCTTATGAAAATTGGAGAGGAATAAGTGCGAAAACTTATCAAGATACGGCGCATACTCGACTCGAAGATAAAATTGTTTCCATAATCGCTTTTATGGAAATAAAAGCAGAAGAAATAAAAATCGAACGAATTGAACAAGAACAACGACGCATTCAACGGGAAGAAGACGAGCGTATACGCAGAGAATTGGAAGAAATACGGAAAGCCAAATTGGAAGAATTGGAGGCGAAACGTAAGGCTGAATTAAAAGAATTTCAGTCTCTATTTACGATGGCAGACCGTTTATATAAAGCCAACATCATACGTGATTATATTTATAGATATGAAGACTACCTGCAAAAAAATAATATCGAAGAAGAGGAAGTCTTGAAAAAAATTGCTTGGGCTAAAGAAAAAGCCGATTGGCTGGATCCTTTTATTTCGAAAGAAGATGAATATTTGGATCATTATGATAAAGATACAATAACCCAGCCTGAGTGTCCTAAACAACAAACTTCATGGGGGTATCAAAGCCGCCAAGAGGTATCGAAGAGTGGATATAATTTCTGGGAAAAACCTTGGTGGATAAAAAAAAGATAAGTTATCGAACATATTCTTCTCTCAGCTCAGCGACCAGTTCCCTCGACTCCAATCGCATTATTGTATCATCTGTATTTGTGTAATCAAATAGTCCGATACTACCATACCAAACGAGCTTGTTGTCAATAATGACGTATTTCTGATAGATATCAGGTTTTATTTTAACAATCACTTTCGCCTGAAGTGCCTCGATACATTTTCTTGCCCGCTCTTGTTCTCTGTATGATTCTATTGGGAGGGTAACAATTGTGACTGTGATTTCTTTTGTCAAAGAGTTTCTCAACAAATCAAGTACAGCATTGACGCGGCTTTTCCGAATATATGGACAAACAATCAAGATTTCTTTTTTTGTTTCTTCGAAATCTCTTCTTATAACAGGCCGAAATGTCTCTGAATCATAAATCATACCGATTCTATCGGGTTCATTCTTTGACGATAAGGCTTTATAACCAATTTGTGAATAACCTGTCAGTCGTTTGTGATACATCCGCTCCAAAACAGGAATATGAATATCCACATAATCATAAACAATCACATCTTGCTTTCCGGGATATTCCCGATGCAAACGACCTGCATATTGTGCCAATGTTCCTTTCCAAGCTATCGGTGAAGCAAGGAACAAGGTGTCTAAACGGGGATAATCGAACCCTTCACCAATATACTTTCCTGTGGCTACGATAATGAGTTTTTCATTTGGAGAAATAGTTACCAAGGACTCAGTCATCTCCTTTTTGATTTTTCCGGAATCTGCTCCGATGAGTGTAATAATGTTTGCATTCGTTTGATTTCTCAACATATCAGCCAACATTATTACATGTTCCGTACGTTGCGTAAGGATAATCGGGGTTCGATTGTTTTCTATGACATCAAGAACATCCGCCACAATTTGTCGATTACGAGATTCATCTTCGACAAGCGCTGTATATATTTTGGTGATATGCCAGTCGGATTCTTGTTGCGTAAAAGGTTTTCGGAAAGATGTAAAACAGGGAATTACGAAATGTTCAAAGTTCCGCTTGATGGCTTGCTCTTTTGCGTTTACACTATACCTTATCTGTCCACATTGCATAAACACTATCGGGTGTTACCCATCCTGACGTTTGGGTGTTACTGTCAGCCCATAAACATAACGAGCATTCACACTCCCGAGAACCTTTTCAAAAGTAAGCGAAGAGGCGTGATGGCATTCATCGACAATCACCATGCCATAATTTTTTATAATTTCATCCACTTCGTCATTATGTACCAGACTTTGTACCAAAGCAATATCTATAATCCCTGATGAAGTATTCTTCCCTGAACCAATTTGTCCAATAATAGATCGAATTTTCTTTCTTCCTCGCTTATTTTCCAGCTCTGGTAAAGCTTCATTGATTTCAAGAAATTGTTCTATCGATTTCTTCCATTGATCCAACAAGGTATATAAATGGACTAATATCAATGTATTGCATTTTTGTTCTGCAATGAGCGAAATTCCGATAACTGTTTTTCCGAAAGCGGTTGGTACGGATAATATTCCGTTTTCATGCTGAAGAAGGGGTGTTACGGCCAACTGTTGTTCTTCTCGAAGAGTTCCCATAAAACGAACATTAATCTGTTTTCCGTTATTTCGCTTATTTTCAAATGTATATTTCACATTTGATTCTTCGAGTAAATGAATGAGTGAAGATTTGCAACCTCTTGGAATGCCAATATATTCATCCGTTTCATCTAACGACCAAATAATTCTCGGGATGCCGTAAGTTGACATTCGCATCTTTTGGGTTTTATAGAACTGTGGGTTTTGAAATGCGGACAGTCGTTTTATCCTATTAAGAGCTTTGGGATTAACTCCTTCTTTTGGTATGTATAGCCTGTTAGCTTCGATGATCGTCAGAGTATTCGGAAAATCCTTAGATTCAAGCATTTCAATCTTTTTATTTTCCCAAGGTTTTATATCATTCTTTTCATCTCTGTCTATATCTCCAAGTTCTCCTAATCCGTTTCCAATACATAATTCAGCGAGCAGGCTATCTATTTCTACCTGATTCATCTTACGAATAGAACCCAGATAATCCCACTGGTCAGAATAACTTTGGAAATTCTCATCAACGAACTCACTATTTCCATTACTACGCGCTCCACCTTGTAATGGCAATGCTATCAGATTTCCAAAGCCTCCTTTCGGCATAAAATCCTGATTTGGAAACATACGGTCGTAGGATGAGAATTGGATTTCATGCCGGACAGACATCGCTTTTGTTAATAGTGTGTTACCAAGTTTTCGCGCAGATAATGCTGAGATAGCTTCTTCAAAGAATAACCAAGCATGTGCACCATTGCCAGAACGAGAACGTTCGATAGCAATCGGAATACTTAGATTGTTACAAACTGATCGAAATGCGGCAACATCTTTTTCCCATTTCTCCTCATCAAAGTCTACTGCAAGAAAGAAACAAGTTTCATCTGGCAGTAAAGGATATACACCAACGATTCCGGCTCCATGCTCATCTCTATTTCGTAGATGCTTATCAATAACATCTGCTGTTATTTGCATACACATCTGTTCGACTGCAAAACAAAGACATGAACAATTCTATTTTTTCTTCAGGAGAGCTGTACTTGTTGACAGATGACATCGGAATAAAGCTTTCTTCTACAAAGTTCTGAAAATTAGCCGTTTCTTGTTTTGGCGAGATTGTCTCTTTCGATATACCTAACATCTCACGCAAACGTTTATTTTCAGCAAGTAACTTCTGATTATGGTCTTCCAGCTCGGTGATTCGTTTCTGCAGATCGAAATTTAGCATAGTTTTACTATTTCTGATTAATTCATATCTTATCCGAATTAAGAGTCTCGAAAATCGGATGCAATTTCATATGAATCAGCCCCATTACATCTTTAAATAGTAATTCCTCATCTTGTTTAATTTTCTTCAAAAAACGTTTCCATTGAGTATTCCGACCTTCATCTTTAGCAAATGATTCAGAGAATAAAGGATGATTCTCCTGATAAAAAGTCCCCCGATTTATAAAAGTTGCCCGAACTGCCTCGTATAATACCTCTGCATTTAGGTTTTGTAAAGCAAGGATTTTATATACGTCATAGAAATCTTTATAGCGACTATTGACCTCTGATAATTCTATCATTGCCTGAAATTTTTCGGCAACAACAGATTCGAGCGAGTACGCCATAATTTGAGGAACGGGCAGTTCTTCCAATAATACAGGATAGGCCAATTTCTGAGCAGTAGGAATAATCACATCGCCAAATCCAATATCCATCCTCATGGATTGTCTGATAGTATCCAGTTTTGCTGAGAAAGTAACCTTTACTCCGTGATAAGCATTGCTTTCATTTATCTCTTCGGCTTCAACGGTAGAAATGTCAAACTCTACTCCATCATTGCATGGCATAGCTAATATTTCACGAAAAACATCTTTAAGAGTCTCAATATCATTCCGAATTTTCATTCCAAGAAAATCAATATCTAACGTGGGACGAGGAAATTCCTTCTCAAAAGCATAGAGCAATGCGCCACCTTTTAGGCAAAACTTATCCCTATATGAACTCACAGACAAACGATAGAGGAGTCTCTCATATTAAATACCGAATGATAAGTTGCTGATAATTTATATTCTTATTTTTAGCAATATTCAGTAGCTTGGCTTTAATTGATTTAGCTTTCTCTTTTGTCATAGTTGCACTTCCAAGTATATTTTCAATGTTTTTTCTATTCGCATTTTCTTCGCATAACCCAGCAGTTTAGTCAGATTTCTGTCTTCTCTTTTCAAGTATGTTTTCAGAATTTCCGAAGTCGTCTCCACCCCTATCTTTGTCCTGTATTTTACTGCATCACAAACCGATTTCTCCAAGTCATATATCTTGATACTATATCCACCGATGGTTTTTGTAGTGATTCCCATTTCATAATATTCCCGTTTCCAATAAAACAATGTAATTGGAGGGTAGTATGGAAGAGATATCTTTCTGTTTTTTTCTATTGCTACATTAAACGATTGTGTAATCTGAACAGTCAGTTCATAATGCGACCATGCAGAATATAGACAAAGTACACCTCCCGGAACAATTTTTTCGACATCAATCATCATATTATCCCGAGATGCTTTTTCGTAGAAATAGACACCAGGTTTTATACGCTCAATGATACCATCATTTACCAATGCCAGCAAATGATTATAAATTGATTTATCCGGAATTTGTTTCCGAGTCAGATATCCTTTATTCTTATTGAATAATTTTTGAAGTTTCGCATCCATACCTCTTATTTGGGGACAAAAATACCGCTTTTATTTGATAAAGCGGTAAATGTTTCCCAATAAATTATTATCATATCAAAAAATATATCTGATTATCAAAAATCTTTCATTACCTTTGTGCTGTAGCTCATTGACAAGATTGCAGAAGACAGAAAATCAACGAAATATGCACAAGGACAATTCGTGGGCATGGATTTTCAGACTTCGCTAAGATATTGATTGGACGAGGATTGACTGTGTGGTTCATCTTCCGTCCATACCGCTTAAGTCATAAGACAAAACAGGTTAAACCCTACAGTATTAACATATTGTAGGGTTTTTCTTTTTTACTACAAAGCCCAAAAGGACCCCAATTTTGGATACCGAAAGGCAAAATTGGTCCCCCAGAGTGTTCACCCTATAAGCAAAAAGTGTTCACCCTTTGTTTTTCCCTTAAAGTCATGAACTGGAAAAAACGGATAAACTAACCTCTAAAAAACGGAGGAAAAGATCCTTGATGATTTTGGAATGCAGTCTTTTGACGCTACTTCAAGAGGTATATTGATGGATATTATATAAGACAGACATCAGAAGCGGTCTACGGTTATGACTTCACAGTTTCCGATAAAAGGTTGGTACGACGTGATTGGAGAAAAAACAATTGCAGATGCTGTTCTGGATAGATTGGTACATCAAGCTCTCAGAGTCGAACTCTTCGGTGAGTCTATCAGAAAAAGAAGAACAGGCATAAATAATGGATATAAATAGAGTAAATTAGTATGAACACAAGAAAAATTATTATTTTTACAAAAACGGTCTGGATTGACATCTTTTTTGAAAAAGAAAGAACGCCTGACCAAGTAGATCATAGTGTTGTTTAATCAGGGTAAATTCTTCTATTAAAAGACCCCAAACCTGAATGCAACTTTTATCTTTTTTGGATATATAACTTTGGGGGTCATTTTCCTCCGTTTTTCAATGGTCATTTTCCTCCGTTTTTTCCACCTTTTTTTGATTATAATTAAAGATAATTTAGTGTAATTTGTTCCGTCGTATTTTACAAAAAGAAAATGAAAAAATCAATATCAATAGTTATTGTGCTATTATTAACTATTACATATTCGTATGGGGAAGAGAGAAAAGAAAATAGCTTCTTGGTTGGTATAGGCACTATTAATCTCATTAATAGCCCTCCTTACGGGGCTTACTTATATGGTGGTTATGAATATATTTTAACTCAAACATCAAAAGGTAAATTCTACTGGGCTTTAGAAGGACGCCTTACAAATGGTTTTATTTCTAAAAAATCAGATTATAATAACCTGATAATAGGCCTATCCATATTGCCACGATTATATCTGAACGTTAAATATTTTGATATTTTTCTTTTTGTAGAAGGTGAGATTGGAGGATGTTATCAATATGTTAATAGTAGTGGAACTGGTGGAAAAGCAAACCTGATGTATGGTACTCGTTTTGGCGTAAAAGCAAATAGACTTTCTTTATGGACTGGTATTTTAGATACAGGAGCAAAGGCTATAATAGAAGACATTGCTGATATAAGCTATGTTAATAGTTCTATTGGAGTGTTTGGTGTAACTTATTCCTTTTAACGGTAATGTATCAAATTAGGAGATAATCTCATAACTAATTGATAATCACTACAAGGCTTACAAAAAACAAAGAAAAAAGATGGCTATTCAGTCATCTTTTTTTTATTTTTGTGCCTGTCCCGTCCTAAAATAGGTTGACAATAAAAGAGTCACCTTATGTCATTTTCAAATCAAGCTTATGTAAAGCGCAGTCAAAAGGATTATAGTTTATCCTTTAAGC
>JGI996J12353_1000203_pt1 | contig 17000 bp, 14 predicted proteins | sample IntmicLarv5ML5BL_FD_12353 | JGI IMG/M metagenome (IMG submission 12353) | reverse complement strand
CGGGGCGTCAAAAATCGGTGGAAAACCGGATTTGCCGCGGAATTTTGAGTGGCCTTATTTTGTAGAAGATGATGGAAGCAGACAGTCTCTGAGCTTTTTGGCACAGATTAATTGCGCTGAGGTTAAGTCGCTGGATCGAGAAAATNTGCTGCCCGATATGGGGATGCTTTATTTTTTTCATGAATTGGATTCTCAAAGGTGGGGATTTTCGCCGTCGGATAAGGGAAGTGCGAAGGTCTGTTATGTGGAAGCCTCTGCGGATATTCAATCAACAGGCTTTCCGGCGGATTTATTGGAGGAAAATCAGCTGCCGGAGTTTACCATTGAATTTTCTTTGCGGACAGAGCTTCCGGATTTTGAGGAATTTCAAAGGTGGTGCGGGGATTATAGCTATCGGGATTGGGATGCTTACCAAGCTGCGGTAAATGGAATGCTGGAGATTTCCCAGGAAGAGGCCGATGAGGATGATTCAATCACCAAGCTTTTGGGCTATGCGGATCTGATTCAGGATGAGATGCTCAGCGAATGCGAAGAGGTGACCAACGGCTTTGAGTACGGGATGGCTCGGAAGAAGGCGACCGATGAGGAACTTGCTCGGATGGAAGAAAAGTGCCTGAGGTGGCAACTTTTGATGCAATTTGATTCGATTGACGAGGATGGCTATGAATTGTGTTTTGGCGATGTGGGACGGCTCTATTTTTATATCCCTATTGAGGATTTAAAATTTAAGAAGTTCGAGAATTGCTGGGCAATGATGCAGTGCTATTAGAGGATAAAAGGGCGGAGGTGCTGAGATGATGGCCTTAGTGGGGGTGCGGGTGCTAGACTTGAGTAAGCTATTGCCCGGTGGCTATTGCGGGATGTTGCTGGCGGATTTGGGTGCTGAGGTCATTAAGGTTGAAGACCCGGCAGGTGGCGATCCGGTGCGGTATTTTCAGCCTCAGCGGGAAGGCATGAGCTATTGGCATTTGGCTTTGAATCGCAATAAAAAGAGCATGACTCTGGATTTGCGCTCATCGGAAGGGCGACAGGTGTTGCTGGAATTAGTCAAGGAAGCTGATGTACTGTTGGAGTCATTTCGCCCCGGTCTGATGGTGAAGCTGGGTCTATCTTTTGAGGAGCTTGCTAAGGTGAATCCGAGGCTGATTTATTGCTCAATTTCCGGTTTGGGTAGCGATGAAGAGGCTCCGGCTCATGATATCAATATTGCCGGACTGGCGGGAATTGATCCGAATGAATATTATCAGGAGCAGCGGATTCCATTGACCGGAATTGCCGGAGCGACCCACGGGGCACTAGGGATAGTGTCGGCTCTTTATCAGCGTACGGTGAGCGGTAAGGGGCAGAAGGTGGATATTTCACTACTTCGCTCGGCATTTGCTTTAAAGGTGCCGGAATTTAGTAATTTGCTGGGGCAAAAGGAGGCCAGAGTGCCGCTTTATCCGGCGGTAATGCCCAATTATCGCACCTATCGGACGAAGGATGATCGCTACATTGCGGTGGGAACTTTTGAAGAAAAATTTTGGAATCGGCTTTGTGAATTGATTGATTTTCCGGAAGGAAAAGAAAAAATGACAAACCCCTCAAAGAGGGAGGAGCTGACTCAGAAGATGGAGGACATTTTCGCTGAAAAGAGTCTGGATGAGTGGAATCAATTATTGGGCTCGGCGGGGATTTGTGTAACTCCGGTGCAGACTTTAGCTGAGGCGATGGAAAATAACACAATGGCGGAATGTGGCATGATGATTGAGTTGTCCGATGAAAAAATCGGTAATTATTTTCAAATCGGCTCGCCGATTCATTTTTCTGAGGCTCCTTCAAAGATTCCATTGCGAGCGCCGTTTTTAGGGGAACATAATGAGGAATTTTTAGACTTTGAAAGTGAAAGACTTCAAAAATAAAGTTAAAATTTGCAGCAGTAGACGAGTAAAAAAGAAATGCCCTTCAGTTTGTGTCATACAAATTGAAGGGCATTTTTTCAAGATTACTTTTTGGCTTTTGCTTTTAATTTGCGGTATCGCATGATGTCTGCGACAAAGGTCAGAAGAAGCCAGACAAGGATGAAGGCAACTGCTGCAAGCTCAACGAGACTTTGAGAGATACCGGAATGAAGTTCGACTCGGCTTTCTTGGCTGGTGTCAATCATTGCACCGATCGAGTCGCCCCAGAGTGCACCGAGGGGTTTTTCATAAAGAAAAATCTTGCCTTGCTGCTCCGGTGTAGCTTCGCCGGTCAGGGCTTTTTCGGTGTAGCCCAGCTCAGACATGATTTCTTTGAGTCGTGATGCGATAGTTTCGGTTTCGCCGGTGAAGGCAATTTCGCCATAGCCTCTACCAAATTGGTCTTTTACGGAGCTTTCCCGGGCGGTATAGCTCTCTGCCATAAGCCCAATGATTTTGGCTTGTTCTTTTTCGATATAGTTTTCCCGCAAAAAGTAAAGAGGGCTGCTGCTATAGAAGAAAATCAGAAGAAGCAAAATCCCTTTAATGATGATTCTATTTCTTAAATTCATGAATACCTCATTATTTTATCGATTATTTTGCAGCTCTGCCAAGCGATGTCGTACAAAGCGAATCTGGGGAGCCATCGTTTCCGGATCGGCACATTTGAGGAATTGGGTATAAGCGTAGAGAGTGCCCCGCCGGAGGTATAATTTGTCGGAAACCAGAGCCCGATTGTAGAAAGCCTCGGCGAAGAGCGGGTCAAGGTCTGTGGCTTGAGCATAGTCTTCAAGAGCCAATTCATATTGACGGCGTGCTTCGTAGATGTGACCACGATTGAAGAAATAAAGCGGCTCTTCTGGGTTGATGTCAATGGCCTGAGTGTAGTCGCTCATAGCAGCATCGTGGTCTCCCATGCGGGCATGGATGACACCTCGGTTGTAGTAGGCATCGTCATCGCTGGGATTATTTTCAATGATGGCAGTGTAATCAGCGAGGAGGATTCTATAATCAATTGCCGGATTGTAGCCCGGGGTAATCTCAGTAGTGATGATTGTTGTGGTATCCCCGTCAGTGGTAGTACTAATGGTAGTAATGGCATCGCCTTTGGCTGCCCCTGCGAGGGCTGATGTAGGACGGGTTTCTTGAGCCTTTTGAAAATCTGCAACTGCCAAGTGGGGCTTTTTCGCTTCTTCGTAGGAATGAGCCCGATTGGAATAGGCCTGGGTATTATTGGGGTCTAATTCAATGACTTTGGTAAAATCTTCAATGGCCTGTTCGAATCGGTTACTTTCCCGATAGGTAGCGCCTCGGTTGGCATAGCCTTGAATACTGTTGGGTCTAAGCTGGATTACTTTTGTGAAATCCTCAATGGCTAAGGTATATTGGCGATAATTTTTATAGACCAGCCCGCGATTATTGTAGGCATCGGGGTCGTTTGGATGAAACTCGATTACTTTGCTGTAGTCGGCGATGGCCTCTTCATATTGCCGGAGATTTCGATAGACCGCGCCTCGGTTAAAATAAGACTGGAAGTAGTTCGGATTAATTTCAATTGCCTTGGTATAATCCGCAATAGCCAGATGATTTTGTCTTAAAGCACGATACAAGGCGCCGCGATTATTATAGGCTTGGACGTAATGGGGGTAGAGTTCAATCGCCTTGGTGTAATCTTCGATGGCACTTGTATAATTCCGAAGCTCCCGATAAGCATAGGCACGATTGAAATAGACTTGTGGGTCATTTGGATTGATTTCCAATGCTTTACTGTAGTCGGCAATCGCTTTGTCATATTGCTTGAGGCTTCGGTAGACTACAGCCCGATTATTATAAGCTCCGAGATATCTGGGGCGGAGCCCGATTGCTTGGGTATAAGCATCAATGGCTTTGGCGTATTCTTTAGCCTCTGAATAGCGATAACCTTGCCGAAACCAATATTCTGCCGGATCCTCGTCATAAGAAGGATTGGCAAAAGCAAAGGTCGTGCAGGTGCAGAGAAGAATAAAAAGCAAAGTTGCTAATTTTTTCATTTAAGTATAAGTCTCCTTACATAAATAAATATTTAAAACCAACTTATATTTTAGCAAAATATGAGAGTTATTCCTAGACAAAAATGAAAAAATGCTACCTTTTAAGGTAGCATTGGAAAACCGAAGAGCCCTTTTGCTTTTAAAATTCTAAAAAATCAAAAACCTCAATTAGTGTCGTGACTGCCCAAATTACAGCGATTCCCAGAGTAATTAAAATAACAGTGACTGTGGAAACTCGCGGCGAACCTTTTGGGGAGGTCAAAAGAAAGTAAGGTATACCGCACATTGCTAAAAAGCAAAGTATCGACCAAATAAAATAATAGCGTTGGAAAACCGAATTTTTCATATTTTTCATCCTCTAAATTTTCTGAATCTTTTGCTGGTATAACCAATATAATCCTAGTTTTGTGAAGTGGTAGGATGTGATGAAAAAGTAACCACCGATAGTGTAGCGTAAAAAAAGAATATTCGCAATGGAAATTTTAAAAGTAAAATGGAAGCGTTTGAAAGGTAGGAATGCTATAATGGGCAAAGAGGATTTAATTGGCGAAAAAGCGAGGAAAATATGAAGAAATGGGATTTTCGTATTAAGAAAATGTGGCTTCTTGAAATTTTGGGAGGCGCATTTTTTGCAATTTTTATTCGTTGGACTGAAGTTGTCTTTATGACTCGGAATTTTTTTCTAGGCTCATCTAATTGGAGCGGTTTGGCCGGTCCGGAGTATATCGCAATGATTCTGGGGTGCGGTTCGAGATTGGGGGCGGGTATTTTTACTTTGCTAACTGCTTTAACCGGCGGCATTGACGCAGCTCAGATGACCTGTACACTAACGGCTTTAGGGCTTTGGGAGTGGCAGACAAGAGAAAGAGGAAGTTCAAGGAAAATACCGGAAGGGATTTGGAATCAGATTCGGGGTTTACCGATTTTTTGGCCTTTGGTAGCACTTTTATGCTTAGGCTGGTTGTCGCTGCAATTTAAAAATGTGGTTTAAACTTGTAATTTGGGGAAGGCTTTTTTCGGGCAATTAAAGAGGGAAAATCCGGCAAATAGCGAAATTAGAAAAAGTGGCTATTTTATCTGAAATAAGGAGGCGGATTTTTGTGAAACCTGAATTCAAAGAACAAATCCTGGCGGAGGCCAAAGCCCTTTATCCAAAGATGGTAGAACAACGGAGAGATTTTCATAAATATGCGGAAAGTGGCTGGACGGAATTTCGTACCGGTGCGATTGTAGCAGAAACCTTGAGCCAATTGGGCTTTGAGGTGCAGTGCGGCAGTCAGGTCTTTGATGAGGCCACTATGATGGGTGTACCTGATGCAGAGGTGCTGGCAGAGCATCAAAAGCGGGCGGTTAATGAAGGTGCACTTCCTAAGTGGGTTGACCAGATGACCGGCGGTAAGACCGGGGTAGTGGGAATTTTAAAAGGCGACCAACCGGGTCCTGTGGTGGCACTTCGGTTTGATTTTGATGCCAATGATTTGGTGGAATCGAAAAAGCCGGAACATAAGCCGAATCAAGGCGGCTATGCCTCAGTGCATCCGGAGGCGGCTCATGGTTGCGGCCATGATGGTCATGCTGCAATGGGTCTGTGCTTGGCGGAGCTTTTAGTCAATCACAAGGCGAATCTTCAGGGCACAGTCAAGCTGATTTTCCAACCTGCCGAAGAGGGAGTGCGGGGCGCTCGCTCGATGATGGAGGCCGGTGTGGTTGATGATGTGGATTATTTCATGGGGGCTCATTTGGGTTTCATGGTCAAGGACAACAACGGATTTTCTGCCAATGCTAAAGGCTTTTTGGCAACTTCCAAGTTGGATGCAATCTTTAAAGGTGCACCGGCTCATGCCGGAGCAGCTCCTCAGGACGGACGAAATGCTTTGCTTGCAGCTTCAACAGCGGCAGTTAACCTTCATGCGATTTCCCGGCACGGAGATGGAACAACCCGCATTAATGTAGGCCAGCTCCAAGCCGGTAGCGGCCGAAATGTTCTTCCGGCTCAAGGGGTTCTCAAGCTGGAAACTCGTGGCGAGAATACGGAGCTGAACGAATACATGGAGCGTCGGGCTCGCCAGATTATCGAAGCGGCGGCTCAGATGTATGAGTGTGAAGTGGAAATCAAAGCCATGGGCGGCGCCGCTTGTGCGGAAAGCCATCCGGAATTGGCAAGTCGCTTGACAGAGCTCGCAAAAGAAAGCGGCATCTTTAAATTGGTCGTGGATGAATGCTTCCTGGGTGGCAGTGAAGATTGCGCCTATTTTATGGAGCGGGTAAATACCAAAGGGGGTCAAGCGGTCTATATGGCGATTGGCTCGGAGATCGCCGCGGGGCATCATGAAGCGGAATTCGACTTTAATGAACCCTCCATGCAAAATGGCGTTTCGATCATGGCTCTGGCAGTCATGGATTTAATTGGCAAAAAATAAATAAAAGCATTAAAAAAGCAAGGGCGCCTAAAAAAGGTGCCCTTGCTTTTTTAGTGGGATTGAATGAAATGCTCCCCAAGATAAATACCGCTGGCGGCGGCTTGCGAGAGGGATGAAGTTGTGCCGGAAGCATCGCCGATTATGTAAAGTCCGGTAATGGGAGATTCAAAAAAGCGGTTGGTTGGAAGGGTGGGTTCGTAGAATTTGCCGTCTAGGCCATAGAGCAAAGTATCCGTGGGGATGTCAGATTTTTCAAGATGTTTGAGAGTATCAAACATGCCATGAAGTCCGTCAATGCACTTTTTAGGCACTTCTTCATAAAGATTACCCGCCTCAGCACCGGGGATAGGCGAGATGGAGTTAAGTAGCAATTTTTCCGGCGAAGTGGCAGTCTGATTTTTAAAATCGATGTATCGTTGGCAAAGAATCCGCTCTCTATTTTGGTTGATATTGCCAATATGAGTCTTGGCGAAATCAAGGCTTTCTGCTCCGGTAGAAAAATAAAAAGGAGTGAATACCGTAAAATTCAGATGATTTGTAGGTTCACTTTGCCGATAATTTTGACCGTCTGCCATGGTAAGACCATATTGATGCTTTTTGATGACTCGGCCTTTGGGATTCATGCAGTAAGTGGTAGCGGTAAGCTCATCTTTATGGTAGTGAAGCTTGGCTTCAAAGCTTCCTTTGAGGGTATTCGTCAAGTAAGTGAGGGGCATTTCAACTCGAATTCCGAGGTCAAGCCGGATTTTTTTGGGGCTAATATGAAAATCCTGACAGAGGCTCGTGGTAAAAGCACTACCGGTCTGCCCGGTGGCGATAATGACTTTTTTAGCAGTAAGGGTTTCGCAATTTTCCGAATGAAGTCGGAAAAGTCCATTTGATTGGGTAATTTTTTGGATATTGCAATGAGTATAAAGGGAAATTGATCGGCGGAGCCGTTCTTCAAATTTTTGGCAGATGCTGTCAGCCAGGGAAATTCCCAGATGTCGGACGCTAGCGGTAAGGTTTCGAGAGTTGGGGTAGGAAGCAAGTTTATCTGCGAGAAAGGGATTTTCGGTATTATATAGGGGAATTTGGTCAGCTCCAAGATGGCAAAGAATTTTGTCAACTTTTTGAAAGGCCTGGAGGGTTTCCGATACCCCGATTTTTTCGGGTAGCTCACCGCCAAAATCCAGACTGTAATTGAATTTTCCTTCGGATTTCCCCAGACCACCAAAGCCGGAGAGCCGATGGCACAGGGGGCAATGAACGCATTGGGTGGCTTTGCCGATTTCAATAGGGCAAAGTCGCTTGCTGTAAGGAGCTCCTTTTTCCAGTAGGGCAATTTGGAGCTTTGGTTTGGCGAGAGAAAGAGTGTAGGCAAAAAAGAGCGCGCTGATTCCAGAGCCGATGATAGCGATGTCGTACATTAGGCTGCCTCCGTGTTTTTCAGTTTTTAGGCGAATGAAGCACTTTTTTTCGGTAGTATAGCGAATCAAAATCGAATTGTCAACATCAAAAAAATGTTGTTTACAATCAAAAGGTAATGGGATAGGCACAAAAAAATGGTGCAACTTAAGTTGCACCATTTTTTGAATTATTGAAAATTTGTTTTAGTTCTCTCCGGATGTAATCATGGTTTTGATTTCAAGGAGAATAACCGGAATCAAGCTCAGTCCGATAACCCAGAGCCACTGTTCGCCGGTCATATCAACGACCGAGAAGATTTTCTGGAGTGGTGTAATTAATAGGACACAGAGTTGGAGTGTGAGGGAAAGGAAGAATGCTTTCCACATCCACATATTGGTAAACCAACCAATCGCCCAAATTGTGCTGGTACGGGAGCGAATTCCCCAAGCAAGGAAAAGCTGGGAAAAAGCCAAAGTTGAAAATGCCATCGTACGAGCGAGATCAACAGCGCCGCCATCATTATGATCACCGCTGATCCAGAAAGCGACCAGAGTGACAGCACCGATGAGGGTTCCTTGAATCAGAATAGCAGACCCCATTCCACCGGAGAAGATGCTGCCGTGGCAATCTCGTGGCTTGCGGTTCATGATGGTTTTTTCTGTAGGTTCCATTCCCAGAGCTAAAGCCGGGAAGCTGTCAGTTACCAGATTGACCCAGAGAATATGGATTGCCAGTAGCGGCGAATCCCAGTTCATCAAGATTGCGATAAAGAAAACGATGATTTCTCCGGTGTTACAAGAAAGCAAGAATTGGATAGACTTCCGTATATTATCGTAAATGCTTCGTCCTTCTCGGACTGCGGCTACGATGGTAGCGAAATTGTCGTCTGTGAGAACCATGTCAGCAGCTTCTTTGGAAACATCGGTGCCGGTGATTCCCATAGCACAACCGATATCAGCCTTTTTAAGAGCCGGTGCATCATTTACTCCATCCCCGGTCATCGCTACGATTTTGTCGGCTTTTTGCCAAGCTGTAACGATGCGGACTTTATCTTCCGGTGCAACTCGGGCATAGACTGAATATTTTTCAATGGATTCTTCCAACTGCTCTTGGGAGAGCTCTTTAAGTTCTCCGCCGGTAAGAATACCATCACCTTCCCGGAAAATACCGAGATCTTTGGCGATGGCTACCGCAGTGATTGGATGGTCACCGGTAATCATAATCGGGCGAATACCGGCACCTTGACAGATTCTAACCGCTTCTCGTGCTTCCGGACGAGGCGGATCAATCATACCGAGCAGACCAACGAGCTCTAAATCGTGTTCGTAACTTTCCGGAGTGGCTTCTGCAGGCAACTCAGTTACGATTCTTGAGGCGACTGCGAGTACTCGGAGTGCATCGGAAGCCATGGATTCATTGGATTTTAGAATTTGTTCCCGACCTTCTTGGGTAAGTGCTTGTCCTTTATAGAAGGTACAGAGTTTTAAAAGTGCATCCGGTGCACCTTTGGTAATGACTTGATAGGTATTATCCGGAAGTTGATGAACTGTAGTCATCAGCTTTCGGTCAGAATCGAAAGGTACTTCGGCGACCCGAGGGGTGCGCTGTTCTTCGGTGCTTTTTTCAAAATTAGCATGTTCAGCGACTGCAACTAAAGCGATTTCGGTGGGGTCACCGATATTTTTTTTGTTGCCTTCGGAGTCAACTTGAATTTCCGCGTCGGTACAAAGCATTGCCAGTCGAAGCAGATTTTCATTTTTCGCATCAGCGAGGTCTTTGGTAAGCTCTGTTCCGTTAAATACTTCCACTACGGTCATTTTGTTTTGCGTGAGAGTTCCGGTTTTATCGGAACAAATAATGGATGCACTGCCGAGCGTTTCTACGGCAGGTAATTTCCTGATAATCGCATTTTCCTTGACGAGTCGCTGAACACCAATGGCGAGAACGACTGTAACTACCGCAGGCAGTCCTTCCGGAATTGCGGCAACTGCTAAGCTGATGGAAATCAGGAACATCTCAAATGGCTCACGGCCTTGATACATTCCAACGGCAAAAATAAAGGCACAGATTGCCAAGCAGAAAGCACCGATAGTTTTTCCCAGTTGGTTAATATTTCGTTGGAGAGGGGTGCTTTCGCTTCCTGTATTCATAATCATCGAAGCGATTTTCCCGACTTCGGTCTTCATTCCTGTACCGGTGATGACCGCTTTAGCTCGACCATAAGAGATCAAGCTACTGGAGAAGATCATATTGGTTCGGTCTGCAAGAAGTGCTTCTTCCGGTAGAACATCAATGGTTTTGTCTACTGATGTGGATTCACCGGTAAGTGCCGATTCTTCGACTTTAAGATTTACAGACTCTAGGAGTCTTGCATCTGCAGGAATCATATCGCCGGATTCCAAAAGCGCAACATCTCCGGGGACTAGGTCACGAGCATCAATGATTTCTACTTTACCATCCCTGAGCACTTTTGCGTGGGGGGCAGACATTTTTTTAAGGGCTTCTAATGATTCTTCGGCTTTACTTTCTTGTACGACGCCAAAGATGGCGTTGAGTAACACGATGGAAAGGATAATAATTGCATCAATTCGTTCGCCCATAAGAAAGGCAACTGCTGCAGCCACGATTAGTATTGCAATCATGAAGTCTTTAAATTGATCCAAAAATCGTTCAAAAAAACTTTTTTTCTTTTTCCCCTCTAATTCGTTATACCCATGGATTTTTCGGAGTTCCTCAACCTGCTGTAAGGTCAGACCGTTTTTGGCAGAAGAGCCAAAAGCTTCAAGAACATCCTGACCTTTTTCGGCATGCCAGATTCTTTCCTCGGACATTAATCATCACCTCTCTATTTTTTGTAAAACCGATGAATTCGGTATGAGGTTATTTTACCTCATCTTCGTTTTATTAGCTACTCATAAAATAAATCCTTCTTGTAAAGCAATTATGTAATTAAAAAAAGTGAATTTTTTCTCAAACTTTTTTACCAAGTAAAGTAGAGAAATCTCGGGATTTTACGGTATACTTATGCTATAAACTAGTCTTGTTGCTGAGAAAGTGAGTGAAGTAATGTGAAAATAATTTATGGCGAAAAACCCACTGAAACTACAAAAGAGTTTGTAAAATATTACCAAAAATCAGGTCAGGAAATTATTTATTTGCAGGAATTAAGTAGTGATGAGCAAGATATGGCACTTGCTGAGGCGGAATGTTTGATTGTGGCGACATTTCCGGTGACTCGGGAGTTTTTAGCGAAAATGCCGAAACTGAAATTGGTGCAAAGAGCCGGCATTGGCCTGGATAATGTGGATATGGTAGCAGCGAGTGAAAAAGGCATCCATGTCTGCAATACTCCCGGTGTAAATGCGGTGAGCGTAGCGGAAATGACCATTGGCATGATTTTAGGGCTCTTTAGAAAGATTCCTTTACTGGATCGGGCAACCAAAGATGGGCAATGGCTGATGTGGGAATATCGTCCGGAAATGTTTGAAATGCAGGGGAAAGTCCATGGCATTTTGGGAATGGGTAATGTGGGGAAAGAAGTAGCGAAACGCTCGGCGGCTTTTGGTACAAAAATTCTCTATACCAATATGGAGCCTCTTTCGGCGGAGGAAGAAGCGATGTATAATGCAAAATTTTCCAATCTTGAAGAAATTCTGGAGAAATCTGATATTATCAGCGTCCATGTGCCACTGCTCCCATCGACTCGCAATCTGATTGGCGAGGAAGAAATCGCTAAAATGAAGCCTACCGCGGTGCTAGTCAATGTAGCTCGGGGCAATATCATTGATGAAGCCGCAGTCGCAAAAGCCTTGCAGGAAGGAAGGCTTTTAGGCGCAGGCTTTGATGCCTTTGCGGCGGAGCCACCGGAAGCGGATAATCCTCTCAAAAATTGCCCCAATGCGATTTTGACCCCTCACGTCGCCGGCGGTACTCGTGATGTATTAGAAGCAGGCATAGCCCGCTGCGTCGAAAATGCCTACCGACTTAGTGAAGGTGAAAAACCTCTCCATATTTGCAATGGCTAAAATAAACGAAATTTGAGGTGAAATCATGAGAAAATTCGGGTTTATATTGCTTTTCATGCTGATTCCGGCGATATGCTTTGGCGAAATTGAGGGGCCTAAGTATGAAGGTGGTAGTTATGAAAAATATAGCATGTCTGCAAAGAACACTTGGACAACTGCAGATGGATTGAAAATTACTTTAGATTATGAGCATTACAGCCAAAGAGCGGCAAATGCAAAATTTGTTAAACGTCACTTTGATGGGGAAAAATATATTTTTAATATTACGGGATTGAAAGATGCTAACATTAAAAATATTGAAAAAAGAGTCGAATATCATAATGGTAGTTTTCGAGGTATTTTGGCTTTGACGGATGCGTATAAAGACATAATGGGGTTTAATAGTGCTCTTTCTGCGTGGGAGTCGGACGGAGTGGAGACCCTTCGAATGTCAATTTATACATTTGAAGAAAGCATAACTAAAATCAAGAGCAATACAAAGCCGGAATTGCCGGTAAGTTTTGTGATTACCTACAAAGACAAAACTCAGGTAGAGATTCGAATTCCTTTTGAGGTAACTCAGGAAATAATAGCAGCACGAAGTTATGTTTTTGATAAAGCAAATAAAGAAAAATTGCGAGAAGAGTGGAACATCCGAAAAGCGCAGGATAAAGAGAAAAATACAGAGCTTCTCGCGGCACTCAATGATCCGACAGTGAGTTTTCTTGAATATTCCGGCGATGAAAAGGAAACGATTAAGGTAGGTATTTGGCAGCAGTATCAAAAAATTGGAACAGCGATTAATCCAAGGGAAGGGCAAGAGTGGGCATTTTATTCTTTTCTAGGTAGAAAACCAAGAGGGGAAATTGATATTTTAATTATGCCGAAAGGCGAAGTCGATTCTAAGAAAAGCATTTTTTTAGGGGAGCTGGATTTTGGAAAGAAAAAAGAAACGGTAAAAATGGAAACCTATCTTTCGGATACCGAATACATAACCGTCGAAAAAGGTACAATCTTGTCCTATATTGCAGAGACCTATATTAAGTAAGATTTTTTAAAATAAATGAAGAGGCTAGGAGGTGCGAAGATGAATTTTGAGAAGGTTCTTTATGAGAAGAAGGGGTCTGTGGGCTGGATTACGATTAATGATTCGGAGAACCGAAATCCGATTACCGGGGTAACTGCGGATGAGATGAATCAGTGCTTGATGCAGTGCGGTGCTGACGATGAGGTGCGGGCGGTAGTGATTTGCGGAGCCGGTAAGGCTTTTAGCGCCGGTGGCAATGTGAAAGAGATGAAAGAGTGGCTAGATCAGGGCAAGAGCGAGATTTGCACCGCTCTTTACAAGGTGCAGCAAATGTTTCACTTGATTCGGACTATGGAAAAGCCGGTCATTGCGGCGATTCAAGGGTCGGCGGCGGGAGCCGGGATGGGGCTGGCGCTGTGCTGTGATTTTCGAATGGTTGAGATGGGCAGTAAATTCAATATGGCTTTTGTCAATTTGGGTTTTATTCCCGATATGGGATGTGTGAGCACATTGGTAAAAGCCCTTGGAGTGCCACGGACAACGGAGCTTTGTATGCTGGGGCAGACTTTTGATGCTGAGGAGGCCTATGACTGGGGCTTGATTACTGAAATTGTATCGAAAGGGGAGTTGCACGCCGCAACAGCGGCTTTGGCGGAGCGTTTGGCGGCGGGGCCGACTTTCGCTCACAGTAAGCTCAAAGCGATGATTAACCAAGTCGCTTATGGTGAAATTTATGCGACTTTTACCAATGAAATCAGCTATCAAGGGCTTTGTGCTAAGACTTCTGACCACCAAGAGGGGGTCAATGCTTTTATGGAAAAACGAAAACCGATATTTACCGGAAAATAAGAAAAGGCCTGCCGATTGGCAGGCTTTTTATGTAGCTAAATGATTCCGCTGTCTGCCCAATCTGAGATGTCCGGCAGTGTGCGGCTTGAATAGTAATCGCGGAAGATTTGCAGGACTTTTTCTTTGCTGTTTGCTTGAATGGTATATATTTTTTCACCGGTACCTGCTTCAACAGTATAAGAGGTGATGTTGTTATTTTCGGTTGGAGGGCTGAATAGTTTTTTCAAAAGTCCTTTTTGCTCAGGATAAGCGGGTGTACATTGCATAAATTCTTGATCGGTTCCGTTTTGCTCAAACCACAGGGTGATGAAGCTACCTTGTCGCTTTGGAGAGTCTAATGTAAGAATTTCTTTTTCAATTCGTTTCCAGTCGGTGATTATGTCATCATTGCTGGTTTCGATTCTTATTTTGCATAAAGCCATCGAATCACAGCAGATTTCACCAGTTTGCGGATTGTAGAAGCCGACATCGTGATTTTTTGTTAATTTTAAGGCCAGTTTGTAGGCTTTGTCTGCCAAAGACCATGCAAAAGCGCTGTAGATGATATTGCTGCCAATGGAGTAATCGGTCAGATGTCTTTCGATATCCTCGTTGGCGAAGGCTTCTTCATCACTAAGGCTGTATTCGCCATTCATGGGTGGAAAGGTTTTTTTCATCTCCATAAACCATTCCGCCAGTTGAGGCGAGGTGCCATTGAGTGAATTATAATCTCTCTCCTCTTGCCATTGGGTTTCTTCGGAGTACCAAAGGACAAAATCTTCCGAGGTTTTCGGGGCTTTTGATTTTTCAAACACCATTAAATCGAAACTCATACTGAATCCTCCTGTCAGATAATAATTTATGGCAATACCAGAGCCTGCTACGGATGTTTTAATTTTTTAGCGAAGCAATGAAAGGTCAAATTCCGTAAAATCATTGATAATTTTCTGAAGCCGGGGAATGGTTTGAAGATGGGAGTTGTCATTTTGAGGTGAGATACCGATGATTTTTCCAATCTTGGCTCTTTGGGCTGATTCGATGCCTGAGAGGGAGTCTTCTACGACCAGACAATCTTTTGGGTCAAGGGAAAGAGCCGCGGCGGCCTTTAGGTAAATTGCCGGATTTGGCTTGCCCGGAAAAGTGCCATCATCATAGATGATTCGAGAAGAATCAAACCAGCGGTCTAGCTTAAAGTGTTTCATATAAAAATCCAGATTGCTTTTTCCTGCCGCTGTGGCAATGGCGATGGGAATATTGCGAGCAGTCAGGTCATTTAGTAGCTTTGGCAATCCTTCAACCAGATGAAAGCGGTCGGAATTTTGCTGACACATCGCTCGGTAGATGATTTCTTTTTGTTCCGATAGAGCCGCCACTTCTTCTATTGAAAGCTCTTTTTCCAAAAAATAGGTGAGGGCAGAGGAATTGGGGCGGCCATGAATACGGGTCTTAAATTCTTCATCGGAAATTTGTCGGCCGATTTTCTCAAAGATGAACCGCCGCCAAGCGCTCTCATTTTCTTTGGCATCGAAATACATTGTCCCGTTGAAATCAAAAATAATGCCTTTCAATTTGAAAAACTCCTTTACGCACATGGTTGCCTCAAAGGGCTTATGACTTTTATTATATAGGAAAGAGGTAAAAATGAATACAGAGAGCAATGAGTTGGTCGTTGACAATTGCTATGGAAAAACTGAAAATAAAAGTTAGGAAATTTTTAGGAAGGGGGCAAATGAATGAGACAGAGCTTACTTTCTGGATTAATGTTGCTGTTTGCTTTCATGACAATAGCAGGTATGTTTGTTTTTGCACTTATTCATATGAAATTCCCCGGAAAATTTTCGATGAAAATGAGTTTGGTTTTATCCATTTGCATTCCGATTATTTTCTATGCTCCCTATGCAGATCAAAACCTTAACCCCTATAAGCTTGAAGAAGAAAAGAAGGTCAGTTCAATTTTGGAAAATATGGAGCATTTTCCGGGTTCAAGGCAGATAAGGATATTTAATAGCTCAAAAAAGGATATTGCCATCACAGCGGAGCTGAATTATGACAATGGCACTGAAGATGAAATAAAGGATTTTTACAAAAAACAGCTTGTGGAAAAAGGCTGGACAGCATTTGGTGGGGAAAAAAGAGCCAATGAAACCAAATCGGGAATATTGGTTTTGGAAAAGGACCGGGTTTCTTTTAGATTTTCCTTTTCTTATAAAGATGGGCAAGGAAAATATTTTTTGAAGTTATTCAAGAGCCTTGAAATATGATGGGGTGCAAAAATAAATAAGGAGGCAAAAAGTTTTGGAATATATGAATTTCAGGACTTTTTGCCTTTTGTGGAGATGTATTGAATTGAAAGAGAAATCGGGCATACAAAATGCAAGGTTTTGTGAATAAAAAAACAAGCTTAAATGTATTGCAGGTTCGATGAAAAAAACGTATTATATGTACTACGTTATAGCAGTTATATTTTACCTAGTAAAAGGGAGGACGAGGGAGTGGAAAATCCGGGACAGCAAAATAAAGTAGTAAAAATTCCCCATACTTATGTTATCATTTTTTTCTTCATTTTAGTCGCCGCAGCAGCAACGTGGCTCTTGCCGGGAGGTACTTATGAAAAGATTGAGCACGCTGCAACCGGAAGGATGGTCGTTGATCCGGCATCGTTCCAGTATATTGAAGCCTATAAAGTAGATTTGATGGATATCTTGTTGGCATTTCCCCAAGGTTTTAAGGGCGCTGCAAGTATTATCGCTTTTTTGTTTGTGGTAGCCGGTTCTTTCCGAGTACTGGAAGACACCGGAGCTTTTAATGCCGGAGTGATTCGGGCGATTCGCTTTTTTGAAAATAAAGCGAGCTTGTTGATTCCTTGCACAATGATTCTATTTTCGATTGGCGGCTTTATGTTTGGGATGTCTGAGGAGACGATTATTTTTGTACCTTTGGGCATTGCAGTTGCCAGTCGGCTTGGGTTTGATCGATTGGCAGGGACGGCGATGGTCAGTATCGGGGCATTGGCCGGATTTACCAGCGGTCTTTTCAATCCTTTCTCAGTCGGAGTTGCCCAAGGGATTGCTGAATTGCCGCTGTTTTCAGGGCTTTGGTTTCGTATTATCATGTATGGTGTGCTTCTGGTGACAGGTATTGTCTATGTGCAGTGGTATGCAACGCGGGTCAAGAAAGATCCATCAAGGAGCATTATGGCCGGTGTAGAAAGTGACATTCAAGATCGGGTGGATGAGGCGGATTCCGATCTGACGATGAGACGTCAATTGGTGCTTCTTGTGATTGTGCTTGGCTTTGGTTTTATCGTTTATGGTGCAATGTATGAAGGATTTTATATGGATGAAATTGCGGCGGTCTTTTTA
>JGI996J12353_1000202_pt1 | contig 17058 bp, 10 predicted proteins | sample IntmicLarv5ML5BL_FD_12353 | JGI IMG/M metagenome (IMG submission 12353) | reverse complement strand
TACATCGGCATAGCCTACGCCAGTTTGCCAAGCAAAATATAAATCTCTAACTTTTCCTATTTGCTCGTCAATAAGTACAACTTTTTTCTTCGTGCTTCCACCATCAAGCTTATATGCTTCTTGGTTATCATTCCATTTTCTTAAGTCGATAAAGAGCACTTTGCCTTCTCTATTTCGCAATTTGCGCCCATTCAATGTTCTGGTCTTCTTGTTATTGTTTACTATCCAAAGCGTAACTGAAATGTCTGTTGTGTAAAACATATCTCTCGGGAGAACTATAATTGCTTCCACTTTATCATTGATTATAAGTTGTTTTCGTATTTTGCCTTCGTCGCTATTCCCATTCAAGGCCCCATTTGCCAGCAAAAATCCTGCTATACCATTGGTTTCATCGAGCTTGCTAATCATGTGCAAAATCCAAGCATAGTTCGCATTGCTTACTGGTGGAGTTTCGTATCCACGCCACCTATAGTCTTTTGTCAGTTCATCTTCGCCACGCCAACCTTTTAGATTGAAAGGCGGATTTGCCATTATAAAATCAACCTTTAAATCTTCATGTTGGTCTTCAGTAAATGTTGACTGCAAATCGCCAGTCCCTTTTCCTAAGTTGTGCGAAATCCCCCTTATTGCAAGGTTAAGTTTTGCAAGCCTACGGGTTTCAGGGTTTCTTTCTTGTCCAAAAATAGAAATGTTTGAACGATTACCATTATGTCTGTCCACAAATTTCATTGATTGGACAAACATACCTCCAGAGCCACAGCATGGATCATAAACCCTTCCGCTATATGGCTCTATGAGTTCTGCTATCAGATTAACGAGACTCGCTGGGGTGTAAAATTCTCCTTCTTCTTTTGTAGCCGCTACGGCAAAAGTCTGCAAAAAGTATTCGTAAACCCTGCCAATCAAATCCCCATTTTGAAATTTCTTTTCGTCTATTTGGTTTATTTCATCAATGAGCTTTTTAAGTTCTCTTTGGTTCGCACCACATGACGCATAGAATCCCTGTGGTAATGCACCCTGCAATGATGAGTTCTTTTCAACTATTTCACGCATTGCATTATCAATCTTCACAGCAATGTCGCTTGCTGATGCATTAGCCACTAAATATTCCCATCTGCATTCTTTCGGCAAATAGAAGACATTCTTTGAAGCATAGAAGGCTGGCTTATCTAAAAATGCTGGTATATCGCCATGTTCGGCAAGAATTTCTGCTCGACGTTTAGCAAACTTACCACCAGCAAATTTCAAAAATACCAAACCCAGAACTGCATCTCGATTCTTTTCGTTACCGCCTATTCCACGCAAGGCCACTCTACAATTCCATAGAATGGTTTCAAGTGATATTTCTTTCTCCTGCTTAGCTTTTGCCATTGCTTTCCCCTTTTGTTTAAGCCTTCACATATGTGGTGTTTTTGCCTGCTCCAATTTTCTTGATTGCACTTTCTTTTACCAACTCTCGCAAAGTTCTTTCTATCATCGGCTCTGATATGTCAGGCAGTAGCTTTTTTATTTCGGCTTTTGAAAGTTTACCCAGATGCGTGTTGAAAAGTTCCTCTATTTGGTTGGCTTTGGTAAGTTTCTTTTCGGTTACAGTTAGAACTCTCTCTTCAAAATCTCGGTAAGCCACTACAATAATTTGCAGCATATACTTAACGAACGGCATAATATCGTTTTTGCTTTCATGCCATTTTGTTGATGAGGTTTGAAGTGTGTCGTAGTATCTATCTTTCTTTTTTTCAATTAGCTTTTCAAAACTGATGTATTTACCAACTGTAAAGCCGTTCTGATATAGCAGTAATAAAGTAAGTAATCGACTCATTCTTCCATTACCATCAGCGAATGGATGAATGCACAAAAAGTCCAATATAAAAATTGGAATAAGTAAAAGTGGCTCTATATTGTACAGGTTTAATGCTTTGCCATATTCTTCACAAATGCTGTTTATCGCATTGGGTGTCAAAAATGCTTCAAGCGGAGTAAATCGAATTTTCTTATTCCCTTCTGCATCTTCTTCTTGAATGTAGTTTTGTACTGCTTTATATTTTCCGCCAACGCCGCCAGCTGAGAACTTATATAAATCTCTGTGCATTTGCAAAATGTGATTTGCTGTTAACGGAATATGCTCATAGTTCTCGTGAATTGTATTAAGCACATCACGGTATCCCATGATTTCTTCTTCGTCACGGTTTTTAGGAGTTGTTTTCTCATGATAAAGGTCATTGATTCGTTGCTCGGTTGTGACAATGCCTTCAATTCGGTTTGATGATTCAATGCTTTGAATTTTCGCAATCTGAATCAGCTTGTCTAGCTTTATCCTTTTCATATTATTGAAAAAGTTCTGTTTCCCCTTAAGTTCTTTGATTTCAGAAATCAGCGAAAGCACTTCCGTATCAATACTTATCTTCTTAAGTTGCTCGTAATCAAAAATTCTCATTCCACAGCTCCTTTTTAGTTCTGCATAATTATACAATAAAATTGTGCAGAACGCAAGCGAAATTACGCTTTTTCTAAAATAAAAAAGCGGGCTTTTAAACCCGACTTTATTAGTTGTAATCTTTCTTGACTAGCGTCAAATCTGTAATGCCAAGTGTGCGTTTGTTCCCGGCGTTATTTAGGATTCTAGCGAAACTAATGATTGAAAAGCATCCAGTGCCCTAAACTCCGAGTGGTGCTATGGCTTGATATTGGCTGACTTACTATTCTTGTTCTAGGCTGAGCTGTTCTTATTGGGACTCTTCGAACTAGTCGAGGAGAAGACCAGCTGATAGATTTAGCTGGTTTTAGAGCATTTACTTTTGTCTTTTGATTTTTAGCTTTTTCCTTGTAGTAAGCCTTGCTTTTCGCTTTCGGCGTTTTGGCATTTCTAACGCTTTTGCTATAATATGCTTTTCTATCAGTACCCTTAAATGGCATCGATTCCTCCTTAGTTACTTTTTATCATTATCTATGATATTTAGTGCCGTCACTACTTTGTTGTCTTCAGTTTTAGTTGAACCATCTGCTCTCGTTATTGTTACGCTCATATTGAAAGATACATCAACATCATGCGATCTTCTTGGTAGTTTTGGAATAATATTTTCTCTAATGTGCCTTTTTGTTGCATTCTCAAATTCTTTCAAAAAACCGTCATAAACCTGCAATGTTCCAAATTCACGGTTAGCACTAAAAAGTGATAACTGATTAAATTGTTCCGCATCCCAGCTTGTTTCCAAGCTTGTTTTACAACCTGCCCACTCATGAACATATCTAAAACGTTCAAATGTATTACAGCATGCGTAAATATTATCTTTGAACCATTTCTTAATTTGTTTATTGTCTGGAATGTTTGTCCCCGATAAAGTTCTCCAATTATGATAAATTGCATCTTGAGTTTTATTATCAAGATGTCTGAAAAGGGTTTTCAAGTTATGCCCCTGCTCAATTTCACCCTTCTCGAATTCCATAATTGATTTTAAATATAATTCCACAGCAAAAGCTAAATTGACTTGCTGTGCCCAACCAAATTCAAGTTCGGTGGAATTAGTCCTTTTGGAAAAACTATCCGCATTGTCAATTATGTTAAAAAATTTATCACTATCTATTTTAGCCAAATTTTCTTTTGTCTGTTTTTCCATACAGCAATTATATCATAAATTCATTATCTTGCAAAGTTCGCTTACATGCTTTTTGATTCTTTTGATTTATTTTGATTGTTTCTTGGGTTTTTGATTTTTTCAGGTCAAGTTTTGATTATTTTCATTTTTAAGTCAAAATCAAAGTTTTTATCGCAAAATCAAAATTATGTTTTGATTTCCGCTCATTTTTACCAACTTTTGATTAGAAATCAAAACCGCAAATTCAAAGTTTGATTTATTTCGAGTCCGACCGACAACTGTCAAAGACTACTTTTTAAATGAAGACAATTCTTTTCCCCTGCATACAGGGATATTCAGGACTTAAAACCACTATATACGGGGGTTTTTGGCATAAAAAAAGCACCAAGCCAAAAGAAGACTTAATGCTTAATTTATATGGCGGAGGAGGAGGGATTCGAACCCCCGTGGACTTTCGCCCTAACGGTTTTCAAGACCGCCCCGTTATGACCGCTTCGGTACTCCTCCAAAGAATTACTAGCGATTTTGATAAACGACAGTCTTAATTGTATAACAACTCGCGCCTAAGCGCAAGTGTTTTTTATAAAAATCTTTTCTAAACAACTCTAAAACTCTGCTTTAGCCAAAAAATATGACCAATAGCAGAAGAAACCATAACATAGCAAGCGCATTGCTCTAGCCATCTACACACTAGGCAATGAGCTAGTAAGTCTCCTGTATTGCTCGCGTCTTTTAAAGCGACCTTGCCTACCCACCAAATAACCGCTTTGCTTTTTACATATAATGCTCATAATCTAAAGCGTGAAAAGCCTCCTCCTGTCGTCCATCCTATTCAACAATAATCCAAGTTTTCTTTCGGCTGTTTTAGTTAAAATACGCATAAAGTAATATACTAAGTTAGATTAATTATGTTATAATAACCATAACAAAAAAGAGGATGATTAAGCAATTGAGTGGAAAAAACGAACAAAATAAAAAACCAAAAGCCAAACATGGAGATAGACGCGATGGTAGCAAGCAAGCAATAGAAATTGACGCTCAACAAATAGAGCCGATTAATTTACAAGACAACGCAAAGCAAGCAGTAGAAGGTGACGAGAATGTCGGAAAGCAAGGCGATGTTCTGAAAAACAAACAAGTTGACGAGCGTAAAAACATAACAAAAAAACATAACACGGACACCGAACAAGCTTCTGTGACTGTTCTCTCTTCTTCGACGGAGCCAGCAGAAACACCTGCGCCAAATGCTAAACCGCTAAACAACAAAACCCTGCGCCAAATAAAAAAAGCACGGCGAAAAAAAGGCTTTAGCTATGAGGTTAGTGAACGAATAAAGACAGACTCTAAAACAGGGTTAAACGAAGAACAGGTTGCGGCACGCACTAGTGCAGGACTTGTTAACGTAACTATAAACAAAAATAAAAAGACCTATATGGGCATAGTTCTCTCTAACCTGCTTACATTCTTCAACTTATTAAGCTTTTTGGTAGCAGGCGCGCTTATTGCAGTAGGAGCAGCTAACAACGTGTTCTTCCTAGTTATTGTATGTGCAAACATATTAATAGGAATTATTCAGGAATGCAGAGCAAAACGCACTATCGATAAAATCTCACTCATCACCGCCCCAAGCGCCAGCGTAATCCGCAATGGTCAACGCCTTACTATACCTATAGAGCAACTCGTTATAGACGATATTGTACTGTTTACTCTGGGCGACCAGATAAGCGCAGACTGTATTGTGCTAAGCGGACAAATAGAAGCGAACGAAAGCCTGCTTACTGGCGAACCCAATGCAATCAAAAAAGCCACTGGTGACACACTTTTAGGCGGCAGTTTTGTTGCAAGCGGAAACTGTGTTGCCCGTGTTGAGAAAGTTGCAGGCGCGTGTTACACCACCAGCCTTGCCGAGAAAGCTAAGCGTTATGCAAAACCAAAGAGCGAGTTATTAGGCAGTTTAAAGCTTATAATTAAAATAATAGGTGTAATAATTGTTCCGCTAGGAATACTCATGTGGTTTTCAAACAGCAATTTTCTAAGCGGTTCTACCGAAACAGTAAAGAAAACAGCTGGCGCGATAATGGGGATGATACCTGCAGGTATGTTCCTGCTTACCAGCATGGCACTTGCCGTAGGTGCGGTTAAACTAGCAAGGAAGCGTGCATATGTGCAAGACCTTTATAGCATAGAAATGCTGGCACGTATAGATACGCTCTGTCTAGATAAAACGGGCACACTTACGGATGGAACAATGAAAGTCACAAACGTAGTGAAACTCACCGAAATAGCAGATAAAAAACTAAAAAGCATATTTGGAAGCATGCTAAAAGCGCTGGACAACAACAACCAAACCTCACAAGCGCTTACAGCACACTTTGGACGAAATGACGACTATTACGCAACTGGTGTAGTTCCATTTAGCAGTGACCGAAAGTTTAGTGCAGTTACACTTAAAGGTGCAGGAACTTACGCCTTTGGCGCGCCCGAATACTTAATGAAGACTGCCAATATACCTGTAGCAAAACTTATTAAGGAATATAGTGCACAAGGTCAGCGCGTGTTAATTATTATGAACTCGTCAAACGCTATCTCAGGCAACAACCTGCCTTCAAACATGAAACCTGTTGCATTGCTTGTAATACAGGACCACATCCGTGAAGATGCTGCCGAAACAATAAAATGGTTTACCGATAACTCGGTTAGAGTGCGCATTATCTCGGGAGACAATCCAATAACAGTAAGCGAGGTCAGCCGCCGCGTTGGCGTGCCGAATGCTGAGAAATACATATCGCTTGCGGGCATGAGCGACCAACAAGTAATAGAATCTGCAGGCAAATACACTGTGTTTGGCCGTGTTAGCCCAGAACAAAAAGCCGTGCTAGTGCGTGCGCTGAAAGCTAAGGGGCAAAAAGTAGCAATGACTGGCGACGGTGTAAACGACATCTTAGCGCTAAAAGAAGCTGACTGTAGCATAGCAATGGCAAGCGGAAGTGAAGCCGCACGAAGCGTCAGCCACTTAATACTGTTAGACAGCAACTTTCAAAGTTTGCCAAGCGTAGTTACTGAAGGACGCAGGGTAATAAACAACGTGGCAAAATCATCATCGCTGTTTTTGATGAAAACATTGTTTGTAATTATGCTAGCAACCCTCACCCTGGCTCTTGGCATTGCGTTCCCGTTTGCACCAAACCAATTGCTGATGCTAGAATTGTTTGCAATTGGTATACCAAGCTTCTTCCTAGCTCTTCAGCCAAGCAACGATCCAATCAAAGGCAAGTTCCTGCTTACAATCATACAAAAGTCGCTACCAGGCGCTATCATATTTATAATAAACTTTGCCGCATGCTACGTGTTTAGTGAATACATATTACCTACAGGCACGCTTCAGTACGAAACAATGGCAAGCTATGCTATCACGCTAAGCGGACTTATTATGCTGTTTGCTATCTGTCGCCCGCTAGATATTTTCCGTGGCATATTGTTTGGATGCATGCTGACAGGCGTAACAATTGTAATGCTAGCCGTTCCGATAGGCTTCTTTGAATATGTGAAGCTCACTACTGAAAACCTGCTCTTTACAATAATCACCGTGCAGTTGGGTTTTGTGTACCTTGCCTATAAAAAGCCTAATATAGGCAAGGGCTCCTCTGCCCCGCCTATTAGACAGACAAGCTCAGATGACGTATTAGAGGTTGCTGAAGTAAGCAAACTGAAGTAATGCCATCTGCATTTGATTGCACCTGACAAAAGCGCTTGAAATAATGGGTATTGAACTATGCGCTTACAACTAACAAAAACACTAATATATACATCTGGCCCAACGCACTTATGCTAAAGCCTATCCTAAAAAGTTGATATAGATAAAGACAAAGAACAGGAAATGATTAATTGTTTCCTGTTTTTTTAATCTTTATGTACTATTTTTTGTAATATAAAAAGCTAAGCAAAACAAGTCTTTTGAAGTCATTATTAAACTATTCCTGGCGTTTGTTTAATAAGGGCGCGCCTTGCTTGCGACTATTAAACTATCTATATTAATAGTTTAGTAATGGAATATTGGAAAAAGTTGTTAACGCTTTCTAACTTCCCCTTGACAATTCCTGTAAATCTGCTATAATTTCAGCAATAAACAAAAGAGGTAACCCCATGGAGAACAAGGAAACTGTCTTAAGCAACCCAAAATTAAAACTTGAAATTGAATTTATTAATATTGCACTAGATAACGCAGAAACGCTGGTCCTATGCGAAGGGCGCCTGAAGGAAGAAGGGGAGAACGACGAGCGCTGGCAGGATTCGCGAAAAATGACAAGCACATATCTCAGGCAAGCGTTTCGTATGGCAGTACACAGCGGCAACTCTTCTATAGAAGAATTTGATAATCTTGTCGCGGCGTGCATACTAGAAAGACAGAGGTCGTATTTAACACCTGGGCAAGTATACAATGTTCTGACAGTTGAAAAGGCAGCAAAGCACATGAGAAAATATTCGTTGTACGCTATACAACCCTATGCAAAAGAATTTAACAGCGCGCAAAGAAAGGCTTCGGCAAGCAGCCCTGAAACTAAACCTTATGATGTGCCAAATGGTCGCCCAAAAAGCCTTAGTAAGGCAGAACAAATTTCCGCATCTGAAAGTATAGCTCGTACTCAAATTTATATAGCTACCACTTTCACCGAAGAGTATCGTAATAAGCACACGCTGGGGCGAGCAACTAGAATTGTCAACAAGATTAAAGCCAGAAACACAAATACTACGCACAATAAAACGCTAGGGAGATAAGATTTTTATTCTAAACTGGTTGTTTGTCAATAAAAAGAATGCCAATTCTTGGCATCCTTTTTATTAAACTGTCTATTTAACAAGTCCTCGCTCCATACATTATTAAACCACTTCTATTTGTTACTCATCCTCCAACACAACGCCTTGTTTAAACTGGCTATTATAGAGCTCGGCGTAGAAGCCTTTCTTTTTAAGCAATGCCTCGTGTGTGCCCTGCTCTACAACATCGCCCTCGTTCAGCACCAAAATTACGTCGGCATTTCTGATAGTACTAAGCCTGTGCGCTATAATAAAGCTGGTACGGTTTTTTATAAGGTTTTCCATAGCAGTTTGAATAAGCAGTTCTGTTCGCGTATCAACCGAGCTGGTTGCCTCATCAAGTATCATTATTTTGGGATTAGTAAGCAATGCACGCGCTATAGTAAGCAACTGCCGCTCACCTGCGCTGATGTTGGACGACTCCTCATTTAGCACCATATTATAGCCATCTGGAAGTGTCCGCACAAAGTGGTCTACCTGCGCCGCCTCACTTGCGCCTAAAAGCTCGGCTTCGGTTGCATCTGTATTTCCATATTTTATGTTGTTACCTATGGTATCATTATATAGCCAGGCATCTTGCAACACCATACCAAAGTTTTTGCGCAAACTTTCGCGCTTATAGTCTTTTATGTTCACGCCGTCCACCAAAATTTCACCGCTGTTCACATCATAGAAACGCATCAGAAGCTTAACAAGCGTAGTTTTGCCTGCGCCTGTAGGACCTACTATCGCTATCTTCTGTCCTGGTGCTACATTAAGCGAGAAGTTATGTATTATTTCTTTTTGGGAGTCATAGCCAAAGTGCACATCCTTAAACTCAACTGCGCCCTGTGCCTTTTTAGGTGCTTTAACATCTGCGCTGTCGGGCTCTTCTTCGGGTTCTTCTAAAAAGCCGAACACACGTTCTGCCGCTGCCATTGTCTGTTGCAGAACATTACCGATGTTAGCAACCTGAGCTATTGGCTGGGTAAATTGGCGCACATATTGAATAAACGCTTGAATATCACCCACAGCTATTCTGCCCGCCGCCGCATATGCACCACCCATAACACAGACCACAACATAGCTTATATTTCCGATAAACATCATAATTGGCATCATAATGCCTGATAGAAACTGTGACTTCCAGGCAGACTTATATAGCTCTGAGTTGTGTTTATCAAACTTGCTTCTAGCTTTCTCTTCGCCATTGAACGCCTTTACCAGCATATGATTGCCATACATCTCTTCTACCACGCCATTAATGTTTCCGATATCACGCTGTTGGGCGGTGAATTGCTTTTGCGAGCGTTTCATTATAAACATCAGAACTAAAAGCGATACAGGAATTATAAGCAATGTAACCAACGTAATCTGCCAACTTATTGTAAACATCATGATAGCAATGCCGATAAGCATTACTACAGACGTTATAATCTGCGTAATACTGCTAGAAAGCGACTGGCTGATTGCATCCACATCGTTGGTTAAGTGGCTTAACACTTCTCCGTGACTCTTTTTATCGTAATAGCTGATAGGCATCTTGTGAATCTTATTAAAGATCCTCTCGCGTAACTTGTGCGTGATTTTCATAGACACATTGGCCATTATATAGCCTTGCAGATAGTTAAATGTCGCACTGACTACATACAGACAAACTAATATTATTAGAATCATGCCTATATAGTCAAAATCAACACCTGTGCTCGTCCCAGAAATCATGCCCATAATGCCCTCAAACAGCTTGGTGGTTGCCATACCCAAAATCTTTGGTCCAACAATCGCAAACGCTGTTGACATAATCGCAAAAATAAGTACAAAAATAATTGCTACCTTGTGGTCTCCCATAGTACGTAGCAGCTTTTTAGCGGTGCCTTTAAAGTCCTTCGGTTTATCTACTGGTTTTCCCATGTTGCCCATCGGTCCACCGCCGCCCGCAGCGGCTCTTCTAGAAGCGGGTTGTTTGTTGTTTTCTGCCATAATTATAGTTCCTCCTTACTAAGCTGTGAGGAGGCAATCTCGTAATAAACCTTACAAGATTTTAATAGTTGTTTGTGTGTGCCCTTGCCTACAATCTTGCCTTTTTCTAGGACAATTATCTGGTCTGCGTTTCGTATTGTCGCTACGCGCTGTGCAACTACAATAACAGTGCTGCCTTTTGCATTTATGCTAAGCGCATCTCTTAGAGCTGCATCCGTTTTATAGTCTAGTGCCGAGAAACTGTCGTCAAATATATAGATAGGCGCTTCTTTTACCAAAGCTCGCGCTATACTCAGCCTCTGTTTCTGCCCACCCGAAAAATTTGCGCCGCCCGCAGCTACCACGCTTTGTGTTCTGTCAGGTAGCTTGTTTATAAACTCAGCGCCTTGCGCAGTTGCTATCGCCGTGGATACAACACTCTCATCTGCATCAGTTCTGCCATACTTTAAGTTCTCTTCAATTGTGCCTGATAAAAGCATGCCCTTTTGTGGCACATAGCCTATTGTGTCGCGTAACTCCGTTTGCTTAACCTCACGTACATCTATTCCGTTTACATAAAGCTCGCCATCCGTAACATCATAGAACCTTGGGATTAAGTTAATCAGTGTCGACTTGCCAGATCCTGATGAGCCTATTATTGCAGTAGTTTTGCCCGACTCAGCAACAAAGCTGATGTTATCCAGCACATTTTCTTCGGCAGCGCCATAACCAAAGCTGACGTTTTTAAACTCAATCTCGCCCATTTTGTCGGGGGTAAAAGCCTTGCCCTCGGATGGGTCGTTTATAGAAATCTCTGTTGCCAGCACTTCCCCAATACGCTTGCTACTTACCATTGCACGCGGAATCATTGTAAACATAGCTGCTACCATCATAACCGCCATTACAATCAAAATTGCATACTGCATAAACGCCATCATGTCGCCCACCTGCATTGTGGCATCAGCAACATGATTACTGCCTACCCATATGATAACAACTACTAACAAATTCATAACCAGCATAAGAACAGGCATAAGGAGCGCCATCGTCTTTTGCAGGAACATCATCGTTTTTGTAAGGTCTTTGTTTGCTTTGTCAAAACGCTTGCCCTCACGTTCCTGTGTGCTGAAAGCACGTACAACAAGCAAACCGCTGAGATTCTCGCGCGCTACTAGATTAAGTCTGTCTATCAGTTTCTGCATTGCTTTAAACTTAGGCAAGGCTATGAGTAGTATCCCCATTAAAATTGCAACCAGCACTATACACGCAACCGCAACTATCCAGCCCATGCTTGCTGACTTGCTTAACGCCATAATTACCGCACCGACGCCCAAAATAGGAGCATAACACAACATGCGTATGCCCATAATAATAGCCATTTGAACCTGTGTGATGTCGTTTGTTGTTCGTGTTATAAGTGATGCAGTTGAGAATTTGTTAAATTCTGCATTAGAGAAACTCTGTACTTTATTGAACAAATCTTCGCGTACACGTTTTGCAAAACCAGCCGCCATTCTACTAGAGAAGAAACCAACTAAAATACTGACTGCGCCACCCGCTAAGCTAATAAGCAACATGATAAGCCCGCGCAGCCAAATATACTGGCTCTGAATAGCTGCAACATCTATACCCAGTTCTTGATAGAACATCTTAACAAAGCTGGCACCTGTTGCGTTTACTGTACTATCGCCGAGAGCAACCGCCATACCTTGGTATTTAACAAAGTCGTCGCCCCCGCCCAAATATAACGCAACAGCGGCTTCTAATTCGGGATATTTATCGGCTATTGATATGCTCTGGTCTATCGCCCCACCACCTGTAGGACTGCCCATCATATCCTGCAACCAATAGATCAAGGTAAAACTCGCCTTGCCCCAAATACTGTCAAGCTCTGCATCTGTTAGCGCAGAATTAGCGTTCAACACCATTATATTTTCAGTAGCCAAAAGAGGATATTTCCTCAAATATTCCTCATATTCCGCCCCCGAACCACCGCTCGTAACCAGCGTATATTCGCTATCAACCTGCACTTTATCGCTTGTGTCCATAAACTTCGTAATGAGATTGAATCCCTGTTCGCTTACCGCTTCAGGCGTGCTACGTGTGATTCCGCTCTGCTGGATACCAACATTTACGATATCACTCATAAAGTCAGGCAAAAACAAATCCGCCATCGCCTGTCCGAACAGTAACACAAAGCAGATGATTAACACTACCCAAAATTTCTTTAAATATTTAATTATTACGCCCATACCGTTAAAACTCTTTCGAGACTCCTTTTATTGAAAGTAGGGTATAAAATATACAATTAATAAATTATATATTGCTTGTCCGTCTATTCTTTAAAAACATTGCTGTGTAGCAAATACAGATATATTGCTTTTTCATTTAATCTTTATTGCAAACATTCCTGTCTAGCAGAATAAATAGAGTGATAATTAATATATTACTCTTTCTGTTATTAATGTCAACAAGTTTTTGGTTAGTATTATAAAAGATACACCCAAGCCAGTTTTGCGTCACGAATTGAAACAAATATGCGTTGTCCGTTCCATAAAATGGCAAAAATTCTTGCAATTTGTAAACCAATTTTAATCTCATTTGTCAGATATGATAAAAGATTGCCTTACCCACGCTATATCAATTGACTAAAAACTACATGTATTTTATAATAATACTATATCAAAGGGAGTATAACATGCAGAAATTCTTAATCAACACTGTTTTTTTGATACTCTACAGAGGAATAAAGGCAGCATACAAGCTGGATTCCGCTTGCAGAAGCGAACTGGATAGTATGGGTGATGAATATACCATAAAACTAGGCGTGCTGAACTCGAAAATCGGCATAGTGTTTGGGCTAGAGGGCGGCAAGTTTACCAGATATAAAGGCAAAGCATTAAAGGACAAGCATATAGACATCATCATACAGTTTAAGTCGCTAAAATCGGCGCTTATGGTAGCTCTCGGGCAAACTGGCGTAGCCAAAGCATTTGCTTCGCACCGTTTCACTCTGGAAGGAGACATCATGCAGGCGATGCCTTTAGTCCGTGTAATAGATAGCGTTGAATGCTATCTGTTTCCAAAGTTTATCACAAAGCACATTATAAGCACGCCACCTAAGCGAGAAACCAACAAGGTTAGATTCTATTTAAAAACCCTACTGGGTATATAAGATTAAGCTCTATCCCAAAAACCTGTTGTACGCAAAAAGTGCATTTAGTTACAAAAACCATGAGCCCTTAACGCTGGAAAATAATGTTTAAAAGCTTTGATAAAAGTCTTGCAATGATACCTATAAATTTTTGCTAGATATATTTAAGGAGATAAAGATGAGTAAGAATAAAAACTATTTTGAGTTTATCAACTCTGTTAAAATTTTAGCTGGTACAGACGCATTAGAGCATATCCCTCATGAGTTTGCCTATTTAAACTGTAAAAACCCTATGCTTCTTACAGACGAGGGGCTACTAAAGTTTGGCGTCGTGGATAAGGTTAAAAAAGCGCTGGGAGCATTTAAAATCAGTACCACCTACTCAAAAATTCCGCCAGACTCTGGACTAGATACCGTAACTGAGATTGCACGTATCTATCGCGAAAGGAAATGTGACGGGATTTTGGCAATAGGCGGAGGCTCTGTTATTGACACAGCTAAAGGCGTCAGGCTTATGATATCGCAAAACTGTTTTGACCTATTAAAGCTAACCGGCTACGAACGCATACCTAAGGGCAGGCATGTGCCATTTGTTGTTGCGCCGTCGACTAGCGGAACAGGCAGTGAATGTACGGCAGTTGCAGTAATACGAAACGACGATAAAGCGGTCAAGATGGAATTTATCTCACAAGAATTACTTCCCGATGCCGCGGTTTTGGACGCACGTCTTACCCTTACACTTCCACCCAGAATAACAGCTAACACAGGGCTAGACGCGCTGTGCCATGCGATAGAGGCATACACATGCATTCAGAAAAACCCTCTGAGTGACGCTTATGCAATTACTGCCATCAGGCTGATCAAAGATAATCTACTGATAGCTCTTGAAGACGGCAAAAACGATACGGCACGACTCAACCTTAGTATTGCTTCAAATCTTGCGGGCATCGCGTTCTCAAATTCTATGGTGGGCTTGGTTCATGCTATTGGTCACGCTTGCGGAGGCGTGGCAAAAGTGCCTCACGGTAATGCAATGACCATACTTATGCCGTATGTTTTTGAATTTAATCTGACTAAGACGGGTGTTGATATGTCCGAGCTTATTCCGTATCTTGCCGATGTTAACGTTTATGCAGGCACACCTAGCCAAGAGCGAGGCAGTAAGTTTATTGCCGTTTTAGACAAGTTTATAGCTAGTGTATGCGAACTTGGCGGACTGCCGACAAGCCTATCAGAAGCGGGGGTAACTGAAGAGCAACTGGACGAGATAGCCGAAAAAGCCATCAACGACGGCGCGAGCATAGTAAACCCAATATCTGCTACAAGAGCAGACATTAAAAACATACTAAAAAGAGCAATGAAAGGAAGGGATTAAAATTGAGAACAAATGCCGATAAAGTAAAGTTGTTGCGCGAGGGGTTTAATACTCAGGCCGCGCTTGATGTTGAAAGACGTATAGTTTGGCTCAAACTTATGCGCGAGGAAATTAAGCGACGTGAGAGCGAAATTTTTTCAGCGCTCAAAGAGGATTTCAATAAGTGCAAGTTTGAGACATACGCTACAGAGGTGCTTATGGTGCTTGACGAGCTCAGCCACACCATAAAGCACCTGAAACGATGGGCTCGCAGCAAAAGAACAGGTGCTGGTCTAATCAACTTCCCCGCTCACGGCAAGATAATCCCTCAACCATATGGTGTTACGCTTATCATGGCACCTTGGAACTATCCGTTTATGCTTACCCTAAGCCCATTTGTAGGTGCGATTGCAGCAGGAAACTGTGTATTGGTCAAACCAAGCAATTACTCGCCCAAAACAAGCGCCATTATAAACACTATAATAACCAATGTATTCCCCGAAAATGTTGTGCAGGTGGTGCTTGGTGGACGCGAAGCCAACACCGACCTATTAGAGCAAAAGTTTGATTTTGTATTCTTTACAGGCGGAGTAGACGTAGGCAAGCTAGTAATGCAAGCCGCCGCAAGAGACCTAACACCTGTGGTGCTGGAACTGGGCGGAAAGTCGCCTGTTATAATTGATGGTACTGCTAATCTAAACTTGGCCGCAAAGCGTCTTGTTTGGGGCAAGTTTGTAAATGCTGGGCAGACATGTGTAGCTCCAGACTATTGCTTAGTCGAGAGTTCAGTATACGAACAACTGTTAGAGCGCATATTCTTCTACATTAAAAAGTTCTACTACATAGAAGGCAAGCTCACCCCAGACTTCCCTATTATGATAAACGAAAAACACTTTAACAAAGTGCGTGCACTAATCGATAAAGACAAAGTTGAATTTGGCGGCAAAAGTGATGTCAAAAAACGCCTAATTGAGCCGACGGTTATGACTTGTGTCAACTCAGAAGACACCGTTATGGGGCAAGAAATATTCGGACCGATATTACCATTACTCCGAGTAAACAATATTGACGAGGCTATTGAGTTTGTAAACGCTCGCCCAAGACCGCTTGCGTTGTATTTCTTTAGTAAGGATAGAACTGCTCAAAAGAAAGTGTTAACCTTAACCACGTCTGGCGGAGCATGCATAAACGATACCGTTATGCACCTAACAAGTCCAAGCCTGCCCTTTGGCGGTGTTGGGACAAGTGGAATGGGAAGCTATCATGGGTATCAGTCCTTCCGCACTTTCAGCCACTTTAAAAGCACTTTAATTAAATCACCAAATATAGACCTTCCCATGAAATATCCGCCTTATACTGAAAGCAAGTTAAAATTAATAAAGACAATTATAAAAAGATAGAAAATGCCTTGAGTACGCAAAAAAGCCACCTTATAGTCTTCTCCTGCAAAATCAGGACCACCCGCTATGCGGATGGTCCTGGTTTGTTATGCGATACCTCACATCTATATTTATCTCTTAGGTGCCGAGCTAACTCCATTTGTCCCGCTCTTTTTTTGTGGAGCTGACGATTGAGCTTCTTGCATAATAGTATTTAGAAAAACAGCATCGCTCCTAACGCAAGCTACTCCTTCCATGTCATTTAGAACAAAATCCTCGCCCTTACCGATGTCACCCACAAGAACAGGATTTGGTGTAATAGGAGTTTCCCTTTTCCCTGCCAGCGATTCTTTTATCTTATCTACCGTTTCTTGAGCTTTTGCTAGCTGTTTGCTATCTGCATCATATTTCTCTTTCCCACCCTTGGACTGAGCCACCTCTAAATAGTCAGACATCTGCTCTAAACTCCACAATGCCCTTGCTAGTTGCGTACCAGAGAGTGGTTCTATGGTATCTGTACCTTTCACGCATCTACTCATAATCTCTTCTATTTTATCTATTACCAAATCAGGCTCTCTAATTCCATATGCTCCTACATACGCAAAAACAAGCCCCTGTTCCGCACGTTCTTTAAGCTCCTCTTCTGGCTCCTTACCGTAAGTGTGTCCTACCTTTTTACTATACGCTTGTGCAAAGAGTTCAAAAGCGCTCTGAACCTGGTCCTCTATCTCTTTTTTTTCGTCTGCATTTTTACAATTATCAAAATCCATAATTAAAAACTCCTCTTTACTCTTATTTACTTCAATAAGTATACCCCCCCCCCCC